>Ga0067045_1028486_pt1 | contig 32570 bp, 28 predicted proteins | sample TerdegcTABiofilm_FD_59184 | JGI IMG/M metagenome (GOLD analysis project Ga0067045, IMG submission 59184) | Combined Assembly of (Gp0054472, Gp0054536) Wastewater bioreactor microbial communities from Singapore -Terephthalate degrading...
GACGTTTATGGACTTTTGTGTTCAGCCATTAGAGCGTCTTATTTATAGGATGCTCGGAATCGATCCCCGCCAGGAGCAGGATTGGAAGCAATATAGCGTATCTTTAATTTTTTTAAGTCTCGTCAGCACGGTGGCGACCTACATAGCGTTACGATTGCAGCATATCTTGCCTTTGAACCCAGAAAAATTTGGTCCTGTTGCTGAACACTTAAGTTTCAATACCGCTGTTAGTTTTGCTACGAACACCAATTGGCAAAGCTATTCAGGAGAGAGTTACCTATCTTATTTTTCACAGATGGTAGGACTAACCTTCCACAACTTTATATCGGCGGCTGTAGGGATTAGTGTGGCAGCGGCTCTTGTTAGGGGTATTGCCAGACGGAAGGCAAAGACCGTGGGGAATTTTTGGGTGGATGTAATTCGTGTGAACTTGTATCTACTGATTCCCCTGAGCTTTTTGATAGCGCTATTTATGGTTTCTCAGGGGATGATTCAGAATTTCAACTCTTATGTTGTCGCGCAAACAGTAGATCAGCAGTCAAGCGTACGAAATCAAGTGAGATCTGGCGCCGATCTTGAACCATCAGGCCAAATTGAGACTCCAGCGCCTGGTAATGAAATAAAAACCCAGACAATTGCTCAAGGCCCTATGGCATCACAAGTAGCCATAAAACTGCTGGGAACAAATGGGGGGGGCTTCATGAACGCAAACGCCTCGCATCCTTATGAAAACCCAACCCCGTTATCTAATTTTATTCAGATGCTTATCATTTTTCTGATACCCAGCGGCTTGACTTACTATTTAGGCGGCATGGTCAAAAACCAATGGCATGGTTGGTCTATCTGGAGCGCCATGTTGATCCTTTTCCTGGTGGGCGTATTTTTTTGTGTGTGGGCAGAGTCAGCAGGAAATCCAAGGTTTTGCGGTATCGGTGTTGATCCGGGCCAAGGAAACATGGAAGGCAAAGAGGTGAGATTTGGAACATTCAGTTCCTCGATGTTCGCTGTAGTAACCTCCGCTGCCTCATGCGGAGCTGTAAATTCCATGCATGACTCATTTATGCCAATTGGTGGCATGATCCCGTTATTAAACATTCAACTAGGTGAAGTGATATTTGGGGGAGTCGGTTCAGGGCTGTACGGCATGCTGGTTTTTGTGGTCCTGACAGTATTCTTAGCGGGTCTAATGATTGGTCGGACACCCGAATATCTGGGGAAAAAAATTGAGACATATGATGTCAAGATGGCAATGCTATTCATAATGGTTCCCATAATAAGCATTCTCGGTTTCACAGCCTTCACAATTGTGACCGGGTGGGGTGTCGAAGCTCTTACTAATCATGGACCACACGGTTTAACGGAAATTCTTTATGCCTATACATCGGCCTCAGGGAATAATGGAAGCGCATTTGCAGGCTTGAATAGCAATTCTCCTGAATACAATACGTTGTTAGGAATAGCGATGTTGTTTGGGCGTTTCTTGATGATTGTGCCTGTAATGGCTTTAGCGGGTAATATGGCCAAAAAGAAGCTAATTCCTGTGGGACCAGGGGCGTTTCCGGTTTCTGGTGTGACATTCACTGTTCTAGTGACGGCCACAGTGTTCATTGTGGGGGCGCTAACATTTTTCCCCTCCTTATCACTTGGACCGATACTAGAGCATTTCATTTTGACCAGTGGCTTTGATTCTTTTTAGGTTTCGAGGACTGCCATGGCTCGCAAAGAAATAAGTATTCTAGATTCAAAAATTCTCAGACAGAGCATATTGGGAGCATTGTCAAAACTAAATCCGCTGAGCCTTGCAAAGAACCCCGTGATTTTTGTCACAGAGATCGGGGCCTTGGCGACAATCGCCAGCGTGATTTTTGCTCCGGCGCATGGCTCAAAGTTGTTTGAACTGCAAATAGCAATATGGTTGTGGCTCACGGTGCTTTTCGCCAACTTTGCCGAGGCTTTGGCTGAGGGAAAGGGAAAGGCTCAGGCAAATGCTCTTAGGAGTTCCCGAACGCAAGTTGTAGCCAACAGACTGAGTCCAGACGGTGTTTCGGTTCAACCCCTTCCAGCGGATCAGTTGCGTAGAGATGATAGGGTAGTGGTTTGCGCTGGAGAAATTATTCCTGCTGATGGGGAGGTCATAGAGGGTGTGGCCTCTGTTGATGAATCAGCAATTACAGGCGAATCTGCCCCTGTGATTCGCGAGGCGGGTGGCGATCGGAGTGGAGTCACTGGTGGCACACGGGTATTGTCCGATAGAATAATAGTGCAGGTTACGACCAACCCGGGTGAAAGTTTTCTAGACCACATGATAAGCATTGTCGAAGGCGCCAAGCGTCAGAAAACCCCAAATGAGATTGCTCTGACAATCCTGTTGGCGGCCCTAACCCTAATTTTTCTCGTCGTAGTAATGTCTCTGAAGTTTTTTGGTTTGTATTCGGGAATATCTTTTTCGACACCGGTGCTAGTGGCGTTATTGGTATGTCTTGTTCCTACCACGATTGGAGGATTGATAAACGCAGTAGGTATAGCCGGGATAGACAGACTCTTAGAGAGAAACGTGCTGGCTACAAGTGGTAGGGCGGTGGAGGCGGCTGGGGATGTGGATGTTTTGCTTTTGGACAAAACGGGGACAATAACCTTGGGAAATCGGCAAGCTACCGAATTTATTCCAGCCCCGGGAATAAGCGAGTATGAACTGGCTGACACTGCGCAATGGGCTTCCCTGGCAGATGAAACCCCTGAAGGAAGGAGCATTGTTGTTCTTGCGAAAAAATTCGGTGTCCGTAGTCGATCCTTGTCGGAAAGGGTAGACGCCAAATTCGTTCCGTTCTCGGCGCAGACTCGTATGAGCGGAGTAGACATAGATGGCCGGTGTATCCGGAAGGGAGCGGTCGATGCAATTAAGCGTTCGGTGGGCGGGGCATTTTCCGCAGAGGTTCAGGCTACCGTTGACAGAATTTCCGGCCAAGGAGGAACTCCTATTGTAGTGATCGACGACACCAGAGTGATTGGAGTTGTCTATCTTAAGGATATTGTTAAAGGGGGGTTAAAGGACCGCTTCGAAAGACTCAAGATAATGGGGATCAAGGTATACATGGTTACTGGCGATAATCCAGTTACGGCCGAAGCAATCGCTAAGGAAGCGGGGATTGACTTTTGGCTAGCGGAGGCCAGACCTGAGGATAAACTGAATTTGATACGTGAACAACAAGGGCAAGGTTTATTTGTGGCTATGACTGGCGATGGAACTAACGATGCTCCGGCCCTGGCCCAAGCCGATGTCGGAGTAGCCATGAACACGGGAACTCAAGCTGCAAAAGAAGCTTCCAACATGGTAGATCTGGATTCGAACCCAACGAAATTGATTGAAATAGTTGAGATAGGTAAGCAAATGTTGATGACCAGGGGAGCGTTGACCACATTCAGCATTGCTAATGATGTCGCCAAATATTTTGCTATTATACCTGCTTTATTAATTGGGGTTTTTCCGGTAGTAGCGCCACTAAATATTATGGGGCTACAGTCTGAGCACAGCGCAATCTTGAGCGCAGTAATATTCAATGCATTAATAATTGTTACCTTGATTCCCCTTGCGCTCAAAGGAGTACGATTTAGACCACTGAGCGCATCCAGTTTGTTGCGACGAAACTTGTTGCTCTATGGTCTAACTGGCGTGGTGGCTCCATTCGTGGGAATTAAGTTGATTGACATTATATTAACGAGCTGTGGTCTTTTTTGAAAAAGGTAAAATACCATGAAGAATCTCATTGTCCAGTTAAGAATTTCAGTTATGGTGACAATATTATTAGGAATATTAACGTGTGGATTTTATCCTGCCATTGTATACGGAATAAGTCAGCTTCTTTTCGGGAAGCATGCCAATGGATCGCTAATCATTATAAATGGTCAACCTGTAGGATCTGCGCTAATCGCTCAGGATTTTAGTGATCCCAAATACTTTCGTCCTCGTCCTTCGCAAGCGGGAGACGGTTATGACGCATCAAAATCTTCGGGCAGCAATTTGGGACCAACTTCAAAAAGATTGATTGATGTTGTGTCTGACCGTGTAGCGAGTTATCGGATGGAAAATGGTCTTGATCCTGAAGCGCTTGTGCCAGCTGATGCTGTCACGGCCTCATCCAGCGGCCTTGATCCTCATATCAGCCTTGAAAATGCACTAATTCAAGCCAGGCGGGTTGCACAAAATCGGTCTATGTCTGATGAAGAAATAGCCAGATTGATCAGGCAACAGTTGGAATCTCCATTCTTGGGGTTTTTAGGAACGGGCCATCTAAATGTGCTCAAATTAAATCTGATTCTGGATGGGCAAAGTTGGTACTAAAACCGTTTTCAATAGACAGGACTGATTCATTTCTACGTTTGATTCGTCGTGCCAATCGTGGACGTTTGAAAATCTTTCTTGGATACGGCGCCGGAGTTGGCAAGACGTATCAAATGCTTTTGGAGGGACATAGACTAAAGGCTGAAGGAATTGATGTCGCTATTGGATTGCTTGAATCTCACGGGAGGGTTGATATCGAAAAATTGTCCGAAGGGTTGGAAATGATTCCCCGCCGAACTCAGGATTATAGGGGAATCAATTTGGAAGAAATGGACACTGAAGCGATAATCGATCGCAAGCCTCAAGTTGTCTTGATAGATGAGCTTGCGCACTCAAACGCGCCTGGGAGCAATAACGCCAAACGGTACGAAGATGTTGAGGACATATTGGAAAAAGGTATTCACGTGGTGACTACACTCAACATTCAACATCTTGAAAGCCTATACAATACAGTTGAGCGCGAAGTTGGCGTCAAAGTCAGGGAGAGGCTACCTGATTCAGTTTTGTTCGATGCTGACGAGATCGTTAATGTTGATCTAACTCCTGAGGATTTGCGAAAACGCCTGAAAGAGGGAAAGATATACCCTTTCAGTCGAATAGAGGCTGCGCTGGAAAATTTCTTTAAAGCAAGTAATCTTGAGACTCTTCGGGAACTAACTCTTCGGGAGTTGGCGGCGCAAATAGACTTGAAGCGGAGGGAGCATGTCGAAGAAACAGAAAATGTGTCCCCTGACCAGGTTATGGTGTGTTTGAGTTCACGGGGACCTAATAGTGAGATGCTCTTGCGATATGCGTCGCGATTGGCAGGCCGGCTAAACCGTAATTGGTATGCTGTTTATGTTCAGACTCCTTCTGAAGCTCCAAACCTCATTGATACCGTTACTCAGCAAGCATTGTCGGGAACCCTTACCCTTGCTAAAGAGCTAGGCGCCTTGGTGTTCACTTACAAGGGAGAAGATGTAGTGGAAACTGTTTTGAGGTTCGCCAGAGAATACAGGGTGGGGCATGTTGTGATAGGGAGCCCGGGAAAGGCCTCTTGGTGGAAGAGGCTAGCTGGGACCAAAGATCTCGTCGGAAATCTCATAGAGAACGCACGCGGTCTGACAATAGTGGTTGTGGACACTCGAGGATATGGTTTAGCCTCAGACGAGGACAGTCAAAAAATGGCGCCAGTAAAAGAACCGGAGTTCAAAACACCGTCGGCCCTTGGGGGATTTTCTTTTAGCCAATATTTGACTGATGATCGAATTGTTTTTTGGGACTATCCAGTCACAAAAGAAAAGGTATTGGGTGATTTAGCTTTGGTTACAATCAGTGGCGCAACCATCGATTCTGAATTGCTGCGGGGCAAGTTAATGAACCGAGAACAGGCTTCATCAACATTTTTGAATGAAGGAGTGGCTTTTCCGCATGCCCGTCTTACAGGGCTATCAGAACCACTGATTTCATTAGGGATTGCAAAGCACGGTGTCACTGACTCATTAACTGCCGAGCCCGTAAAACTGGTATTTATGATCTTGACATCCGAAGAACAACCAGTTGAACAGGTGACTTTGCTAGGCGGAATTAGCAGAGCGCTCAAAAACAGACATTTGGTCCAAAGCCTGACCAATGCGCAATCTGCTGGCGAGGCATACCAGGCCCTTTGTGAAGCGGAAGCCCTAAATTTGGTTTCCAATTCAAGCTAGACTGATCAGCAAATTCTAGGTAAAAGCTCTCCGCTTGGCTCAGCAAGGATCCGGGACCCGCCTATTCGAGTATTTATGATAACTCTTGTGGCCAGGTCAGATGTAATAGTCCCTATCATTTTTGCATTCGAAGATATCTGGCGCCTGGACATAAGGTCGAGGGCTTTTTGCGCCATTCCCTTTCCTACGACTGCCACCAGTTTGCCTTCGTTGGCTGCGACAAGGGGGTCGATTCCAAGAATCTCAGACGCTGCTTTGACTTGTTCGTCAATCGGGACGGAAGTTTCATCAATTTGCACTTCAACTGAAGAACCTGCAGCTATTTCATTGAGGGTTGCGGCCAGTCCGCCACGAGTTGGATCACGCAAGAACTTTAAATGTGGCCCCAGTTCCAGTAATTGTTCCACAATTGGCCATATTGAGGCAGAGTCGGATTGAATATCGAAATCGAATGAAAACTCGGCTCGACTTAGCATTATGGCCATCCCATGATTGCCGACGGGACCACTAACTATAATCTCATCCCCAACTTCGATTGCATCGGGGCCAAGGTTTAATTCGTGATCAATCCTTCCAATACCTGATGTATTTATGAAAATCTTGTCAGCGCTTCCTTTTGGAACAACTTTGGTGTCGCCAGTGACTACTTCGACGCCAGCCTCATCGGCAGCTTTTGACATCTCTTCTAGAATTTGATCAAGTTCGGTTATAGCCAGACCTTCTTCCAGAATAAGTCCGACAGAGACAAATGTCGGTCTGGCCCCGGAACAAGCCAAATCGTTACATGTGCCATGAATGGCAAGGGAGCCGATATTTCCCCCAGGAAAGAAAATTGGGGAGACGGTGTAAGAGTCGGTTGTATAGGCTATTCGATCTCCTAACCCATCCAGAACTATGGAGTCTGGAAGGAGACTTAGTTTACCTCTATTTAGTCTGGGCAAGATAGTATTCTTGACCAAACGGCTACTCATCTTGCCGCCGCCGCCGTGACCTAGCAAGACCCTCAAGTCCTTATCATTAGACATTTATTTAACCGTTCCGTATTTGTAATAAGCTGCGCAAGTTCCTTCAGAAGACACCATGCAAGGTCCAACGGGATCTTCTGGTGTGCATTCTTTTCCGAACAACCCACATTTGTCAGGTTGAAGGCTTCCGGTGATTATATTTGCGCATCTACATCTCGGATCATCCTTGGCTGGAGGGACATCCACGACAAGCTTCGTAGCGGCGTTGAATCCTTGATAAGGCTCCCTAAAAGTTAAGCCACTTCCAGGAATGATTCCCAATCCTCGCCACTGAGTATCACAAGGTTCAAACACTTCATTGATAAGATTTTGGGCTGCCACGTTGCCGGAGTTTCTGACCACTCTCTTGTAATCATTTAATATTTTGGCTTCTTTTCTTGAAGCAAGCTTCACTAGGTCACGCACAGCGATGAGAATGTCGAGGGCTTCGAATCCTGCTACTACTCCGGGCTTATTATATTTGTCAGCCAGGTATTGATATGAGTCTGAACCTATTATGGCTGATACATGGCCTGGTAATAGAAAGCCTGACAAATCCGGTTTTGGCGCTAGAATGTTCAGAGCCGGGTGTATGGTTTTGAAGGCCGGCAACACGAAGAAATTCGCCAGATTTTCTGACAAGGCCATTCTCAGGGTAGCTGCTATGGTTGGCGATGTAGTTTCAAATCCTACGCCTAAAAAAACTACGGGTTTCGAAGACTCTTTTTTTGAAATTTCAATGCAATCCAGTGGAGAGTAGACTACTCTGACGGAGCCACCTTCCGAACGGAATTGGGCAAGAGACCCGAAAGATCCGGGAACCCTAATGAGGTCTCCAAATGTTACCAGGCAGGCGTCAAATTTCTTTCCGATCAAGACGGCGTGGTCTATGAACTGTTTTTCCGTGACACACACGGGGCATCCTGGGCCGGAAACTAATGTTACGGCCGGACTCAAAAGGCTCTTAAGGCCCGTCTCGTGAATTGCCATCGTGTGAGTGCCGCAAACTTCCATGAATTTCATGGGCGCTGAAGCAGAAGATGAAATGTCCCTGATTTCCTGAACCAGTTTTTTTGCGGCTATTGCCTGATTATCGATATTCAATTGTAGTCCTCGTCTTTGGTAGCCTCGGCTAATTCTCTGAACAAATCCAGTCTGATTTTAGCTTCTTCATCATCCAGGGCCTCTATTGCGAAACCCGCGTGGATGATTAAATAATCTCCTACTTTCACATCTGGAGTCATTATGAGGCTTACATCGGCCTTGACACCTCCGGCGTCAACTTTACCAACACCTTCACCTGTTATTTCAATCAGTTTCATGGGAACGGCTAAGCACATCTCTGAAGACCTCAAGGTTATGAAAATACTTAGAAAAGGCTATCAAATATTATCAAGAACGCGACTTTTCGAAAGCGGTAGCTACCTGTCCGATAGCTATTCCTCCATCATTAGGAGGAACCGAGGAATGAGTTAGTATCTCTAGACCTTTTTTTCCAAGATATTCGATAGATCTCTCTGTCAACAAACTATTTTGAAAGCAGCCACCTGTCAACCCCACCACACGAATGCCGGTTCTCTTTGATGCAATTTCCAAGACTTCAGCAACGATGTTCGCCATGGAGTTATGGAATTTAGACGACATCACAGATGGCGTAAGCCCTAGAGATGCGTCCTTAGCCATGGCATCGATTAAAGAAGGGGAATCGATTTCCAGAATTTCGTTATCGGTAATTTTAATATCATATTTTTCGGTTTCATGACGTTGCGCAATACCTTCAAACCACATAGAAGCCTGGCTTTCAAAAGTCACCGGTCCTCTAAAGCCTGCAAGGACGGCAGCAGCGTCAAAGAGTCTACCGGCGGAAGATGTCATGGGAGAGTTAAATCCTCTTTTGATGATCTCTATCCAAAGCATGATCTTTTTGGGATCTTCGCCGATAAGGTTCATCATATAATCTGGAATTTGATTGCCGTTTGCCAACCACAGCAGCCCGGTCAGTATTCTGGAGGGCTCTTTGATTGCAGCTTGGGATCCTGGCAATGGAAAAGTGGTAAAATGAGCGATTCTTTGGAAAGATCTTCGATCTGCGATTAAAAACTCTCCGCCCCAAATAGTTCCATCTGTTCCGTAACCGGTTCCATCAAACACCGCAAACAGGGCAGGCGCTTTCATACTTTTTTCAATTAGTAGGCTGACTGCATGGGCATGGTGATGATAGACAGGTGTGGCGAGTAAATGAGTTGATCTGGCCAACTGACTGCTAAAATATTCGGGATGGGGATCAAAAGCCAAGTAGTCTGGTTTTACTTCCAGATAATCTTGAAGCACGCAAATAGCTTTGGAAAAATAATCCTGGGCGACTGGGGTCTCAAGATCGCCAACGTGTGGTCCAGGAACTATTTGATTTCCTTTCAAGATAGCTGGGGCATTTTTCAGGTCTCCTCCGGACCCTATAACCGCTCCAGAAAAAGGTTCTTCAAAGTCTTTTTTGCCGCATGTCTCATCTTCTGGGTTAAGATTGAAAGCTGCCGGCACGAAACCTCGTGACCTTCTAAACACGACCTGTTTGCCCGCTATTACTCGCACGATCGAGTCATCGGCTCTCAATACAATTTCTCGATTATGGACAAGAAAGGCATCCGCCAAATTCTTTAACCGGTCAAGAGCCTCCTGGTTGTCTCTGCATATCGGTTCTTCAGACTTATTCCCGGAAGTCATGACCAATGCTTTGGGTAGTTCATCGTTCTTGAAAAAAGGGTGTTTGAACAAAAGGTGATGCAGAGGCGCATAAGGCAGCATGACACCGATGGTTCCCATGCCCGGCGCTACACTAGGCGCCAATTTAGAACCGTGAGCTTTCAACAATACAATTGGGGAAGCCATGGATCGCAAAGCGGATTTCTCTTCTTCAGAGACACAGCAATAATTAGATATTTGATCAACGGCTGGCATCATGATGGCGAAAGGTTTTTGAGCCCTTCCTTTCCTGTCTCTTAATTCTTTAACCACTTTTTCGTTCAGGGCATCACACGCGAGGTGAAAACCGCCGATACCTTTGATCGCTAGAATTTTTCCATTATTTATCAGCTCGATGGTTCTGATTATGGGATCCCCATCAATGACGGAGCCGTCGTAATTAAACAAAGAGAGTTTGGGGCCACATGCTGAACAGGAATTAGTCTGAGAGTGGAACCTTCTATCGGCAGGTGTTTGAAATTCTTGCAGGCATTGGTGGCACATTGGAAAATCGGCCATGCTTGTTCGTTCCCTATCGTAGGGAAAGGATCTGACAACTGTAAATCTAGGTCCACAAAGTGTGCACGTGGTAAACGGGAATAAAAAACGGCGATTAGTAGGATCAAACAATTCCTTGACACATTCGTCGCAAATGGCCACATCCGGTGGAATCGGAGTTGTTTCTCTTCTTCCCTGTGAGCTATTTTTTATAAGAAATTGTTTCTCACCTAATGGGCTGGAGATCAAGACAGATATGCTGTCCAATCTTCCTGGGGCTGGAATACTTTTCTGTAGCTTCTCCACGAAGCGTTTGCATGATTCGTCAGGCCCCTCTATTTCAATAGTTACTGAGTCTGAAGTGTTGATTACCCAACCTGCAAGATTAAATGAGCATGCCAGACGATGAACTGTCGGGCGACAGCCAATCCCTTGAAGAATTCCATGAAGCTCTATGTGATAACGGGTTTTATTCATAAAGTATTTTTAGAGAGCTGAAAAAGGGTTTAAAAAGTCACAGCGGGTTAGTTGGAAGAACATTACCAAGTCTTTAACCTAGGTCCAAACAATGCTGTTCCAATTCGGACAATGGTTGCTCCTTCCTCTATGGCAGCCTCGAAATCTCCGGTCATGCCCATTGAAAGCTCAGGGTTCTCGACATCAAACTGTACTTCGTTCATTAATTGATTTCGGAGATCTCTAAGTTCAGAAAAGAAAGGCCTGGCTTTTTCGGGGTCATCGAAAAAAGGTGGCATTGTCATCAAGCCAATTACACGTAAGTTATCGAACTGCTTGATGGCCGTGATGAGTGGAAGCGCTTCCTCTTTTGGAACCCCCGATTTTTGAACTTCTCCGGCCAAATTAACCTGAATCATTAGATCAATTTTCTTTTTTATTTCGGAACAAGCGGAGTCTAATGGTTTCAGGATGCGTGCATCATCAATGGTTTCTATAACATCGAAAAGTTCGCAGGCCTTTCTTGCCTTGTTGCGTTGAACGTGTCCAATCATGTGAAATTTCACGTCGCTGGGACAATAAGACGGTTTTTGAGCCGCAGCCTCCTGAATGTAATTATGTCCGATAAGCCTTATTCCGACCCTAACAGCTTCTTCGATTTTTTCAACGCCTTGACCTTTTACAGCGGCGACGAGTTTTACTTCACTCGGGTTTCTTCCAACATGTAAAGCGGCTATCTGAATTCTGGATTTTATTTCTGAGACATTGTCAGCGATCATGGCCTTCCAGCCTTAAGAAAATCATACACTTTGAGTTTTTTTAATTCGCGAGCCACTTCGCACAATGGTAGCCCTACTACGTTTGTGTAGGAGCCGTTAACTCCTTGAACTATAGCGGCTCCAATTCCCTGAATGGCATATGCTCCAGCTTTATCCAGGGGCTCGCCTGTCTCGATATATTCTTCAATTTCCTGTTCGCTAAGATCCCGTATAAAGACCTCACTTCGACAAAAATCAGAGACTACCCGTTCAGCTCCATTAAGGTTTACCAATGCGTAACCCGTAAAAACTTCATGAGTTCTGCCTGCCAGTTTACCTAGCATGGTCTTGGCTTCACTTTTATCGACTGGTTTTCCAAGTATCTGGCCATCTATTACAACTATAGTATCAGCGCCTAATATCCAATGTTTTTCAAACATCTTAGAAACTTCGCGCGCTTTTTCCAGTGCGAGGCGTCTGACCACGTCTGCTGGCGCCTCGGATGGCAAAAATGATTCGTCCACATCTGCTGGAACGACTTCGAATCTAATTCCAAGGCTTTCCAGGAGATCTTTCCTTCGAGGAGATCCTGAGGCCAAAATTAAGTGGATGTCTTCTTTCATCGTTGGATTTATCATCTGAAAATTTTACAACAAGTCCTGATCTTACTTTCTATTTCGACTTAAAAAGTATATCACATTTGTCCGATGCGGAATATCTTGTAACCCCAAAAGATCAATGAAAGATTAGAGTAGCCGGATGATCCGGATCCGAGACGTTTCAAAAACTGGACACTCTGCCAAACTCCTGATAAAAGGAGAAAACTTTAACCATATAGAGGGAGCCTATGTCATTAAACAATTTGTTTCTTGTAACACTCATCGCTTGCGCTGTCGCAACATTTTTCCTTACTGTTTCAGTGGAAGCCGGTAAGGAGCTCACTACACCATCAGGCCTCAAGATAGAATTCATCCAGGAGGGCAAAGGGCCTAATCCAAAATCTGGCCAGAAGGTTACGGTTCATTACACCGGAACGTTGATGACTGGAAAGAAATTCGATAGTTCTCGAGACCGAAACCAACCGTTCACTTTTGCCTTAAACGCCGGTGAAGTTATCAGGGGGTGGGACGAAGCAGTGTCGCTACTTCCTATTGGCAGCCGAGCCAAAGTTACAATACCGCCTCATCTCGGGTATGGTCCGACGGGCGCAGGAGGGGTAATTCCCCCCAATGCTACCCTGGTTTTCGACATAGAGTTGATTAGCGCAAAATAGAGAAGACTACATGTAAAATTACAATGGCTAATCGTCAGTGATATAAAGACTTACGGTTAGACCTAAGGTTTTCTGTTATAAGCGCTACAGTCATATGTCTATTATTCATTTGCGCACAAGAATACTTGCTGTTGAACGGCAATCGCTTTTTTCAGAGACCGGCTTAAACTCTGGCGAGTCAAATGGTGACGAGCTTTTAAGCCTGTGCTGGCGTTACACGTGGAGAAGCAATGACTGATTTATGGGTCGCCGTAGTGATGGGCATCGTGGAAGGCCTGACGGAGTTTTTGCCAGTCTCTTCAACTGGTCACCTTATAATAGCTGGGGATCTTTTGGATTTTACTGGAAACAAGGCATCATGTTTCGATGTTTTTATTCAGCTAGGGGCTATTTTGGCGGTGCTGGTTTTGTATTGGAAGCGATTTGTCAACTTGATCCCAACAGGAAAACATGATTCCATGAAAGGGTTCTCAGGTATTAGGGGAATTGTTCTATTGGGATTGACCACCCTACCGGCTCTAGTCTCTGGTTTTCTAGCTCATCACGCGATTAAGGCTTATCTCTTCAGGCCTGGAACGGTTGCGCTTGCGCTAGCGGTAGGAGGGGTCGGCATTCTTTTAGCAGAAAAATATAAACCTCAGGCGAAGGTTCTTGAACTTGATCAGATGAATTACGGGCAAGCTTTTATGATAGGATGTTTTCAGTGCCTGTCCTTGTGGCCTGGAATGTCCAGGTCCGCGTCAACAATAATAGGTGGGCTTTTCAGTGGATTGGATAGAAAAACCGCCACCGAGTATTCTTTTCTGGCTGCTGTGCCTGTAATGGTGGCAGCGACCAGCTATGATCTTCTTAAATCATGGAAGCTTCTCGAAGCTCAGGATCTGGTTTTTTTTGCCGTAGGTTTTTTAGTGTCATTCGTCTCAGCCGCTCTTGCTATCAAGACCTTTATTGGTCTCGTCCAGAGATGGTCTTTGGCCCCATACGCTTATTACAGGATACTTATTGCTCCAATAATATATTTTGTCATGGTTTATTAATTGCCGTCCTTTTCTGAGGACTCTTTATGCGACCGTATGGAACAGGACTCTTTGTCTAATCCGCAACTCAATAAAGAGATCTTATGATTGAGTCATGAAGTTCGGGCCTTAATTTCTTTATTCTCATGTCCGGTTCTCCCATCAATACTCGATTGGTAAGAAAAACAACCGCCAAATCTCTGTCTGGATCAATCCAGAGAGATGTTCCGGTGAATCCAGTATGCCCAAAACTGGATTTACCAAACAAAGAACCGCACGATGAGCCGATTTGTGTATTTGTATCAAATCCAAGCGCTCGTGAACTGTCGGAACCATATCCGCATGGTTTTACAAAAACTTCTAATATCTTTCGATTAAAGAAGCCACTATCGGTTTTCAGACTCCTCAAGAATTCAGCGGCGAGTTCCGCGACGCCCCGGGCGGTTCCAAAAAGACCTGCATGACCTGAGACTCCGCCCAATGCTCTTGCGTTCAGATCATTAACCTCTCCTGAGGTGTCTTCTTGTCTTGTTTGAGTAATTTGACGGGATCTAATGTCAGGCCGAAACAACAATCTGTCGGTTAGATTTAGAGGTTCGTAAATCCAGTCATTACATGTCGCAACTAAATCCTTCCCTGAGATTACCTCCAGAAGGCGCCCTAAAAGAATGAAGCCAAGATCAGAATAAATGCTTCCAGAGCCAACCGGATAATCGAGGTTTTCTTTGACGATGCGATCTATAACAAACTTTTTATGTTCGGAATTTCGTGCAAACAAATAGTAAGGTTTCCATGCGGGCAATCCGGAGCTATGAGCTAGAAGAAGGCGAGGTGTAATCTTGAGTTTATCCTCAGGAAGGTCTCCAATCCAGGCTTCTATAGGATAATCCAGGCTTTCGGGGTGTTTTTCAAGATGCTTAATCCAGCACGGGGTTGTTGCTAGAACTTTTGTCAAAGATGCCAAATCGAATAAGGTGTCCTCATTTACAGGCGCCGGGTTCGAAATTCCTGTCTGTCCGAAATATTCTTCTACAATTGTTTTACGTTCTTTGAGAACAATAAGGGCGGCAGCGGTGAAGATGTCCTCATCAGCGGCTTGATTGATGATTTCAATTATTGGGGAAGTATCCATATACAGTCCTTGAGAGGTGGCTGACAGAATGAAATCATGATCGGGAAAATCTAGCGAACAGGCCCTTTGGCCTGAATTAGGGCGGGTGAAGCGTGAAAAGCCAAAAGAGCAATAGATCCTGGGCCTTGGTTAAAGATATAATCATGTGGGCCCTTGAGTATTAAAAGATTGTGATTTATTTTCCGGGTATTTAGCATAGAAGAAAAGTTTTCGACTGATTTCAGAAATATGTCAGCGTCGCTAGAGACAATCTGGATAGGGTTTTTTCGAATTTTTTCTCCGTTTGCCCTGATCAGTTGCGAATATAGTTCCATGAATGGTCCGACGGCTGCCTGAACGGACCCGATGCGGGAAAAGACCTCAGGGTATTTGAATCCGTAATACATCGACCTAGCTCCCCCCATAGAAACACCATCAACCCCTATGCGTGAGACGTCTATTCTGTAATGTTTCTTTAGCGCCGGAATTAGTTCTTCCATAATGTACTTCTCGTAATTGGAGTTTTCAAAACCCGGATTTGCGCCAAGAAGCGGGGAATATGGACAGACCAGGATGACCCCTTTGTATGGAGTCCGGTGAAGATTCTGATTGAACTTCTTCAACTGCTCAGGAGTTACCAATTCTCTGAAGTCAGAAGATTTAAGGTTGTTTAACGCTAACGAGTGAGCGGCTTCGTCCGCTTTGTAGTATGAAATCCAGGCTAAAGCTCCCTGCCTAGGGCTCTTTGCGCATTCACCGGCGCCACCAAAAGCCAACACCATGGGATAGCTGTTGGGGTTTTCGTGATAATCCTTTGGGAGGCTCACAGCGCAAATGGCCTCAGGAAAATGCTTAGATTTGATGGAAAAATATTCAGTAGGGACCAGGAATTTACCGATTCTTTCTATGATAACGTCCTGGGTTCCCTCATTGGAAGTGATTTGAGGGGCTTGGGGTTCTTTTGGAAAAGCGCCGGTTCGCTCTTCCTCCTGAGAAGCATGTTGATCCTGCATAGAGGCTTCTGGAAAATTTTTCGAATGAGGAAGTTTCCTATCAGAGGAATCAGAGCAGCCTACAGAACAAATTACGCATAACAGCGCAAGTGAAATTACAATATGGCTGAAAGCTGTCGTTATCATTTCTGACCGGTTTTTTGTTTAATCACGTTCTTGAAACTCAAGGTGATTTTCACTTGACTAATAGTTTTTGGCTACCATGGTGTTTTGAAATCAGAGGCCTTCTGGGCTGAACTAGCCTTCTGCCCCTGAGTTGAGTCATCATTTGGGATGTTTGAAGTAGCCGAGGATGAAAGATTCTGGTTTATGCCAAGAGCTTTCATGTTGTTGGAGAATTGCCGGGAGAACCAATAGAGCGCCTGGTGTCCGTTAGGATATCTATAAGCGCAGTAGCCGTGCCCACAACTTTCGAACACGCTAACTGTCACTGGAAAACCGGCGGCTTTCATGTCCTGGACTAGCTCATACAATCGGCCTCTGTTGCTGTAAGTGTTACAGCCATCTCTCTTATTGGTATTGATATTGTAGACGATACCTCCGGCCTTTTTGATTCTGCCAACATTGCTATTCCAAACTTCTGGAACCATGGGATAGCTTCCAAGGTCTGTTTGCTGTCCGCCGCAATATCCGAAAATTTCGGGGCGTCTAGCCGAAATCATGATGGCTTGGGCGGCTCCGGCGCAGGCTCCGTCGATTCCTCTGAATCGTCGATCAGGCACAGTTCTGTAATGCGCGTCAATAAAGGGAATTACTTCGTCAATTAAATATTTTTCATACTGCGCTGTGGCTCCACCTCCGGGATTCCAGAGGGACACTGCTATTACATCTTCGTAAGGACTTTCTCGTAGCCATTGATTGAACATCCTGAGTTCTTGATCGTTGACATTTTCTTGAAAACTAGCTGGAGTGAGGTTTCCCGACTTCAAGTTGTCCATAGCCAAAGGAGTCTTGCACCAAACCGACCAATAGGTCGCTCCACCGAGTTCCGGCCCGTTGTCCCAGCCGGACTTGCCTCCAAGAAGATAGACTACTCCGTAACGACGATTTACATCAGTTTCATAATTTTCAGGTAAGATCACATGGACCGGAAAAGGCCCCTGGACGTTCTGACCACCCTTGGCTCGGGCGCTCTTGTAAACGTTCGAATGAACCCTTACCACTTCAATATAATGCTTTGTCCGCAGAAACTTGGTTCGCGCCTCTATTTCTGACCATGGCTCCTCTTTAACTGCGGCGTACGAAACAATCGGTAATAATATTATAAATGCGAGGAAAGTTCTTGTTATAGTTAAAGCCAGGCTCATCAAAAACCTCCGGTGGCTATATTCTCAAGATTTCTTTTCAAAAAATAGTCATTGAATAACTGATGTCCAAAAATTATCTAACATTAACCATATAGACTGTGACCGGGAATCCCTGCTGGTCAACTGCGCTGCTTTCCGGTGGATCCATAAGGATCACACTGCTTTTAACATTAACTCCCCTGAGGGCGCATCTAACATAGAGGGGGTAAGTTCCGGGACGCCCTGCTGCAACCTGAACTTGCATCTCGTAGGTCTTTTGTTCAGCCCAAAGATCTATCCAGAGTTCAGCCATTGGGACTTTGGTCTTAATCTTGTCAGACAGGACAGATAGGACGGTGCTCCCTGGAGCGTAAATTCTACCAGGTTTAGCTGAGACAAGTTTTAGTCCTGACGGATCTGGAGTGGAAACCGTTATGCCGCCGTAATCTGACTCGGCTCCCTGATTTTGAGCTTGAATAGTTACCGTGAAAGTCTTTCCCGACTGGACCTCGGACGGCATCTTGACACTTAGAATCTTAGGCGATGCTTCGCGTGGTTTAGCAATTTCAAATAGGTTAGCTGTCCAGTCAGCCCCATCAATCTTGGTTTCAATCAAATATTCACCCTCGGGTAGCGAACCAAGTCTTGTCGATTCAAAATCCATCGGGAATTTGATTTCCAAGTCTGAACCTTGAGGCGAGATCGAAAAGGACTTGTTGACATTGATCTGAGGCCCTTGAAGTCTTACCTCCAAGTTTCTGGGTGAGTTCCCTTGATTTTGGAACCAGAATTTTATTGCATTTTTGTTGTCATCGACGAATTTCGGTATATGAGATTTTAGTTCCGGGAACGATTTGAATACTTTTCCTGCTAGATGAGTGATTTCTAGGTCAGGCCCCTTAGGCGCCAAAGGCTTCTGAGCCTGGTTTGTCTGTTGGTCTTGAAAGGTTGTCTGTTTGTTCGCCGGGATTCCTGACGAGGGCAGATTACTCTTTTGATCATTTCTCGGGGCAACATCGGCATTGGTTTGCGGTTGGTTTTGAACCGACGCTTTGTCAGTTGTGTCAGTGGCTGATTGAACGGGAATGTCAAAATCTGGTAGATCGGCCTCGATGACGAGTATGTGCTTGTCATCATCTCTAGGGCCCTTGAATTGGCTTAAGAACCGATTCAGCCCCTGGGCTGAATTTATGTTCATCTTGTGGACATTACTTCGTCTAGTAGCATGGTAAAGCCAGATAGCTCCCTTTTCATCAGGAATCATCAGGACAACATGGTAGTGAAGTAACTTGTAGCCTCTTTGCGCTGTGGACTTGCTGATACTACCGAAGTAAATCTTGCCTGGTTTCATTTTGCTGATGACTTGACGCCATGCTTTCGAGTCATCGAGTTCAAAACCGCGAAGAGAAACGCCATCGTTATTTTTCAGGTCATGGGAGCGGTTGTCCGGCATAATGACCTTAGGATTGTATGCATCGGTAAGATTAAGTATAAGGTCATAGCCAAAGTCCCAATCCTTACCCAATGAAGATCCGGGACCACTGTTGTTTTGACGGTCACGCGTGACGTCGGTCAAGGACCAGTTCTTGTTGTACAGGAATCGGGAAACGGATACCACTAATCCACTACAGTTTAGCCCTGGTGTGTCGAAACGCCTATTGGTATTGTCAAAAGTGGTGAAAATGCCTTTATCATCAAGAGCCCCGTCATCCCGGTACGGTATACCCACGTGAGTATCCGCTATGTCAACGGGAGTCGATTGCTCAGCTATTTTTTTCTGCCACAAGTATTCCGGAGCATACAATTTGTCGGCCAAAGCTGATGATATGGTGAAAGTAAGTAGGACAAGAGACAGAAAAAACTTCAGTTTAAAATTAGAGGTTTTCACTAACCCTCCAAGTATTTGAGCTATTTTATATTTTATCAATTATAAATTAACTTCGCAAGAGAGTGTTAAACTCCATATTCCGGATAGAAAAAGAAGGAATTACCTCCCCACCTTTAATACGGACCTTCAATAATATTTTTAGGTCTACCTGACTGAGAAAGTTAATCTTCTAGCCAACTTGCCATCTAGCAAAAGTTCGACTTTCCATAGTCCGGGCTTGTGATTGTAGAGAACCGCTGTCGGCATTGAATGAATTCGAGTAGTTCCTGAAGATTTTCTTTCGATTCCCTTTTTGCCCTCACTTTGTGTATCATAAGTAGTTCTTATGGTACGGAATTCTTGGTCAGAAGGGTCATACCATATTGATTCTGCCGTGTATTTGTTGGTTTCATTTCTAGGGATGAAAAACAGGTTGACGGTTTCATTCACATTATGGTCGAAGGTGTCTTTTGCTGCGGCTGAGGAACCTGGTGTAAGGAAAATATCCTTGACCAAATAGTAATTTTCATCTCTTGCAGTGGTTTCTATACCTTTCCATTTGCCCGGATTTATGATTCCGCAGCCTGCTAGGGCGACAGCAAACACTGTTGTTATCAACAGCGCAAGGGCGCATCCTGAACAACTCGTCTTCTTTGGCGCCAATAATCTGATCTGTTTCCAAAGAGTTTGAGAAGCTTGTTTGTTTTCACCACCTTTTTTCAATTCCGATTCCTCACTAAGGCAATTTCGTCGCATTCAGGGAATTTGGGGCAGTTGATACAGTCCGCCCATATTTTATGTGGAAGCAAGCTTTTATCCATCTGTTCAAAGCCTAATCTTTCGAATAGGCGGACCCGGTAAGTCAGCACGAATACACGATTGATACCCATTGAGTCAGCTTCATCGATCAAGGCCTCAATTAATTTGCTACCCAAGCCGGCATTCTGAAAAGATGATTGAACGGCGACAGAGCGTATTTCAGCAAGGTCTTCCCATACAATTTTCAGCGCTCCACAGCCAACAATTTCTCCAGATTCATCGTTAACGCAGACTGTAAAATCTCGGATTTGGGAATACAAATCGGTCATGGCTCTAGCCAATACATGACCAAAACGCGCCTGCTCCCCTATTATTTTGTGTATTGTTTTTACATCTTCTAATTTGGCTTTGCGAATCAATATGTTAAACTCCATCTTGACGCTGTGTAATCATTCTTTCGACATGCTCACGAGCTGGTTTGGTATCTGGTGAGGCGCCAAGCATGCGGGTAAGTTCATCAACTCTTCCTTCACGAGTTAATTCCCTTACTTCGAGAAATGTTCTACCATCCTTTACAGATTTTCGCACTGCCAGATGGTGATCAGCCTGAGCCGCAATCTGATGAAGATGGGTAATGCAAATGGTTTGCTGATTCCTTGCGATTTTGGCGAGTCGCTGAGCGACCGCCACTGCTGTGTGTCCACCGATCCCCGCGTCTACTTCATCGAAAATTAAGGTTGAATAATTATTTTGCTCGATTTCGAGAGTTTTTAGGGCCAACATTAATCGGGATAGTTCTCCGCCTGACGCTATTTTAGATAGTGGTTTGGCTGTTTCGCCAGGGTTAGACTGAAGGTAGAATTCTACTCTTTCCAGACCCGAAGGGCTCATTTGCTCTGAATTGAAGTCATGGAAAACTACTTGGAATTTGGCTTCAGACATGGAGAGAGCTTTGAGTTCAGAGTTCATAGACTTCTCAAGCCTTTTAGCAGCCTCTTCCCTGAGTTTTGAGAGATTTTGAGCTTCTGTCATATATGAGTTGAGATTACTATCAAGCTCATTTTTCTTTTTCTTGAGTTCTCTTTCAAGGTCAAAAATATCTCCAGCGTCTTTGGAAAGTTCATCGAGCATGTTCAGAAGTCCAGGCACGTCAGTAGAATATTTTTTTTTCAATTTTCTAATGGCGCTCAACCTATCTTCGATCCAATCAAGACGGATTGGATCGCTGCGGAAATTTTCTGAAATGTTCCGCAATTCATGCGCGACGTCTTCCAGTCTATATATAGCTTCGTCAAAATTATTTTTGAGTTCCTGTAGTTTTGGATTGGTAGAAGTCAGGAACTCAATAGTTTTTTTAATGTCGGATAGAGCTTCCAATACGCTTCCTGATTTGCCGTACAACAAGTGATATGACTCGTAAGAGCGCTCTCTTATTTGAACGGCTTTTTTTTGCAAATCCCTTTCGGAAATCAGATCATCTTCTTCGGATGGCTTTAACTGGGCAGCTGTCAATTCTTCGATTGTTTCAACGTCGTCTTGGCATCTACGTTGGGTTTCAAGAAAGCTCTTTTCCAGTTTGATATATTCTGATTGAGATTCCTTAAATTTCTTAAAACACTCAATCACCATTTTAACGCTTGAGGACAGGCCTTGACATCGATCCAGGATATCTGTGTGTTCATCTGGATTGAGTAGGACATGGCTTTCATGCTGGCCAAAAATATTGACCAGATGTGGGGCCAATTTTTGAAGCGAACTCAGGGGGGTTAGTTCACCGTTTATTGAGCATCTGGACCGGCCTGAGCTATTAATTTTGCGCGTGATAATTATCTCAGACTCTTCAGACAAGTTTGTCGCTAAATTGTCTAAATTGTCAGAGCCAAAATGAGCTTCGAATAATCCTTCTACCTTTGCTTCATCTGCTCCAGTTCTGACGACATCTGCTGAGGTTTTGGCTCCCAATAATATGCTTAAAGCCCCTATGAGTATTGATTTGCCGGCTCCTGTTTCACCGGTAAGGGCATTGAATCCATCCCGAAATTCTATCTCAACATTATCGATAATAGCAAAATTGGAGATTTTTAAATATCTAAGCATGAAAACTTCAAAGAATATTTAGTATATCATCTTATATAACAAATTTTTCATGTTTGGAAAAGCTTGGCAGGTTGAAACTCTGAAGAGGTTATCGCACCAAGCCCAATTTTGCGTCTAGCACGTCAAAGTAGTCTCGTTTGCGAGATTTAACTATGACAAAAGGAAATGGCGCTTTCTCTACGATGACGGACGATCCTTGAGCCATTGAGATGTGTGTGTGGCCATCGATGGTCATAGTGAAATTTTCACCCTTGCTGAGCGTGAGTTGAATGGGAAAATCGGGTGGAACCAATAGAGGACGTTTTAGTCCTGAGTATGGACAAATGGGTGTTAGCAGAATTCCTTCCACGTCTGGATGCACGAGTGGGCCACCGGCCGCGTAGGAATAGGCGCTTGATCCTATAGGAGTTGAAATTATCAATCCATCGGCTCTTAGTTCAAAGTCTCTACAGCAGCCAACCCTTATTCCGAGGTCTATTATACGGGCTATTCCGGTCCAATGAATTACGACTTCATTGAGGGATTTTCGTTGTCTACCATCTGGAGCGGTCACGGCGAGCATCATCCTCTTGCCGAGGGATGATTTTCCGACGAGGGCGAGCTCAATTTCGTCAAGCGCCTCATCCGGGGCTATCTCTGCCATGAAGCCTACTCTACCAAGGTTGACTCCAAGCACTGGAACAGGTCTGGAATTTAACTGGGCCGCAGCCTGCAAAAGGGTGCCATCTCCACCGAGTGAGATGATGAGATCAACTTTGTCGGCCAAATTTTCTGAGGATTGCGCTGCCCATACGGAGGCCAGGTCAGAGCATGATTTCTCAAATACAATGCTTGTTCCTCGCTTTCTAAGAAATCTACAAATCTTTTCTGCAAGGTCCAAAGCTTGATCAGCGCTACGCTTAATTATGAGTCCGACACTCTGCATGGAGGCTCCATATTGAATAGCGATGAATTGATGTTTGAAGTACCATGAATTAACCACAAAATCCATCAATTTTAGCTGCTATCTGATGTTGTCTGACAAACGGACTTGCTGGATATTTTCTATTGATGTAGGCTTATTATTGCGAAATCAATGCTGAAAAGACAATATATGGACCTTTTTCAAAATTTCTTAAACATGGATCCTAGCAAACCTTTAGCGGATAGGATGAGGCCTCAAACACTCGACTCGTTTGTAGGGCAGGAAGAAATTGTAGGTGAGGGTAAACCTTTAAGGATAGCCATAGAAAAGGATCACCTCTTTTCCATGCTTTTTTGGGGGCCTCCTGGTTCGGGAAAGACTACACTTGCCCAGATAATAGCTAAAGCCTCAAATTCCAATTTTCTGTCATTTTCAGCGGTCAGTGTGGGGGTCAAGGAAATTCGGGAAGCGGCCTCTAAGGCTTCGTATGAATTATCTTCGCGAGGAACCAGAACAATCCTGTTTCTGGATGAAATTCACCGATTTAACAAGGCTCAACAGGACTATCTTCTTCCTCATGTAGAAAACGGAACAATCATCTTGATTGGGGCCACTACTGAAAATCCTAGTTTTGAGGTAAATTCGGCGTTGTTGTCCAGGTTGAGAGTTTTCATACTTGCGCCCCTGAGCCATGAAGACTTGTTCAAGATATTGGAAAAAGCCATTCGGGATAGGGCACAAGGTCTTGGAAAGCTGGAACTTTCATTGGATGAAGATGCGGCGAATTTCATCGTTTCAACGAGTCATGGTGACGCACGCATGGCATTGAACATTCTTGACGTTTCTGCTGCTCATACAAAGGCGCAGGGGCGTAAGATCATAGACCTCAAGACCGTCCAGGAATCAGCCCAATCAACCAACATTCGTTATGACAAGGCTGGAGAAGAACACTTCAATTTGATCAGCGCCCTTCATAAATCATTAAGGGACAGCGATCCTGATGCGGGTCTTTATTGGATGGCCAGAATGTTGGAAGGAGGTGAAGATCCTTTATATATAGCCAGGCGTCTGGTTAGATTTGCCAGTGAGGATGTCGGCCTGGCTGCTCCGCAAGGCTTGAACATGGCCGTGGCCGCCTTTCAGGCATGTCAGTACATTGGCATGCCGGAATGCGCGCTAGCCTTGGCTCAGACGGTGGTCTATCTTGCCTGTTCACCTAAATCAAACAGTCTCGAAGCCGCCTACCTGTCTCTGAAAGATGAAATCAGGAAATCAGGCCCATTACCGGTTCCGATGTGCATAAGAAACGCCCCAACAGAATTCATGAGACAAATTGGTTATGGAAAAGGTTACAAATATGCTCATGACTATCCGGAGGCTGAGGTAGAACAGCAACACCTACCTGATCAGTTGGTCGGGAAAAAGTTCTATTTTCCTACTGATAGAGGTTTCGAAAGAACTATCAAGGAACGTCTGGATAAAAAAGGTAATCATAACGATCCTGGAGACACATAGTTTAGCTGCCTGAGGTTTTTCATGGAAGCCTGAGGGAAGAACCAGTGACGTTCTTACGTGTCTGAGGAGCAATCTCCAAAGTTGTCACTTTGAGTAAAAATTTATCCTTGAAGCGATTACAAATAAGTTTGAGTTAGATTTTTCATGTCAAGACTTGCAACATTGTCCGATGAGCAGCTGATTGAAGAAGCCTTAAAAGGATCGGAGGCGCATTTTGATGTTTTGGTGGAGCGGTACACGCCTCAGATATACCGTCTGGCTCGAGGAATTACAAATTCCCACTCAGAGGCCGAAGATGTGGTTCAAGAAACGTTTCTCAAAATTTTTAAGAACCTCAACAAATTTTCCTCGGACAAGGCTAATTTCAAGACATGGGCTCTAACTATTGCTCGCAATCAGAGTATAAATACCCTTGCGTCCATTAAGCGCAAAGCTCTTCAATTTTTTGGTGATCGTGAGGATGATGATCCGGAACCGGATTTCAGCTTCAATCCGATGTCTTCCGAAGCCCAGGACGCGGAGACACTCATGTCTTTGAAGCAAAGGTTCTATCAATTAGAGGGAGCTTTAAAGAAGATTCCTGAGCGGCAAAAAACGGCCTTAATTCTGAAAACACAGGAAAACATGAGTTACGAAGAGATAGCAAATGTGATGTCAGTATCCGTATCCTCGGTAGAATCTTTGATTTTTAGGGGCCGGAAAAAGTTAATTGAATTATTGGAAAAGTGAAACATTTTCGCGAGTTTTCGGGTGTACGGATGTATATAAATTAGGAGGGAAAGGCCATGAAATGTGAAGACTTCCAAAAAAGAATATCAAAATTAATTGATAAGGAATTGTCTGCTGATTCTATGGACGCGCTACACAGACACCTCCTGAGTTGCGCAGACTGCTCGGAATTCTATGAAAGATCCAAAGACATAAATCATGTTCTGAACTCAGCTATACTGATGGCCCCAAACACTGCTCTTGCACAGAGAGTGAAAGAAAAGATTGCCAATAAGACCAAGGGTTCCATGACCGAAAGCAGACCTATGTTCTGGAGGAGTGTTCCGGTATACGCTCTGGTCGCATTGCTTGCAGTTGGAGTAGGCAATCTGGCCGGCAAAACACTTGTGCATAGCCTGCTCTATCAGAATTCGGAATCCGCTCTGGAGCTCATGATACCCAATGGTACGGAATATTTATCTGATATCTTTGTAGATATTGGACAGGAAGGGCAAGCTCAATGAAACGAGTTTTGTTAATTGGATTGTTTGTTTTTTCTTTGCTGTTGAATTTGACGGTAGCATCTATTGTTGGCTGGTACTACTGGATTGATAGGCCTAGGGTGGTCGCCTCGGTAGCGGATTGCCCGATGCTTGATGAGGCTGATTACAAGAAAATCTCTCAGACGTGGAATGATCAATCCAGATCCAGAATCAGAGAAACGCGAAGACTGTTAAGGGACAAACAGGCTGAACTGATTGATCAGATAGCTGAAACACCTGGTGATATTTCTCAGGCCGAAGAAAAGATAAGGGAGCTAATGGTTCTTCGGGAAAAGTTGGAGAGAGAAGTCTTGGGCCGGTTAAGTAACGCGCTCATTCAATTACCGGAGGACAAAAGAGGAGCTCTAGTTCAATATGTCAAAAACAGATCCTGTATGGGGCCTGGAATGCGCTTCAAAGGCCGTATGGGAAAGGGTCGCGCGTTTGATCAAGACGTTGAGCAAGGCAATGCCCCAAAAGCTCAATAGGTAGTAAAAGCTTTCTAAGTACTTAAATCCGCTGTTGTTTCCTTCCTCGAAGTCTTTATATCAATAACATTTTTCAGCAAATAAGAAATTTAGCGCGAGTTTTTTCGAGTCTGTGGGTAATACATATCAGAGACTATAAAGGACGAGTAGTCCAGTAAACAAAAGGAGACATACAAATGAGTTTTTCCAAGACGATCGTTAGCGTGGTTGCGGTGATGACGCTGGTGGGAGCTACTACGGTATTTGCCTGGGGGCCGGGTGGTGGTTCTGGCGGCTGCGGCATGGGCGGCTGTGGATTTGGCCAGGGCGCGTGTCCAGCAATTGATAAACTAGGGTTAACTGCAGAACAAAAAGATCAAATTAATGCTCTGCGGATGGAGTTTCTCAAGAAACAGGAGGCCCTCAGATCAGAAAAGGCCCAAAAGAGAATTGAAATGCTGGAATTAGCCTCCAAAAAGCCTTTAGATGAGTCGGCCCTGCAGAAGAAGAGAGAAGAGATATGGGCTGTTCAGGACAAGATGAGAGCAGAAGGTAGGGCGATGGGCACAAAGTTTAGATCGTTGTTGACCCCTGAGCAGAAGGAAAAAATGGGCCCTGGCGGTTTTGGTTTCGGTGGATGTGGCAAGAGGGGATTTGGTGGACCTAACGCCGGAAGAGGCGCTGGCTTGGGAAAAGTAGCTCTTAACTCATTCTAATTGATTTATGTTACCGCAAGCTCAAAAACCTGGCTGATGCCGGGTTTTTGTTTTTTACGACTTACTCAGTGTGAAGCAGGTCAAATTTGGTTAATTTAAGGACATTTTGGGAGGACCGACGAGATATCACGCAAGGGTTAGGCTCCATGCCCGTATTCTTGAAGATCCACTGTCACATGCTGAAAACCAAGGTCTTGGAAATATTTTGACACTTGCTGTTTTAGACAGACGTCGTTGATTAGAAGGCGTTGTCCGAAATCGTTTGTGACTATTCGGGCCAAGTTTCCATGATGTCGCACTCTGAGTAATTTGATACCATTTTCCTTGAGGAACCTTTCCGCAGTCATTACTTGCTCTAGTTCGGCTTCTATTATCGGTCTTCCAAATGGAATTCTGGTGGAGAAACAAGGCTCCGCATTTTTTCGTGAAAGATCTTCAAAACCTCGACAGGCAAGTTCTTGTCTAATTTCTGTTTTGTTGATTCCTGCTTGCGCCAGGGGTGTCATGACGCCGAGTTGTTCAACTGCCTTGGAGCCGGGTCGTTCATCGGGGTTGTCATCCGCTTGAGTTCCGTCAAAAATTAGTATTTTCGACTGTTTTTCAGCCAGTATGGCAATAGCTCTATACCTGGAAAGCTTGCAGTAATAGCATCTTAGAGGATCGTTCCGCCTGTACAGTGGGTCATCAAATTCCGGAGCGCTGATGATTTCATGTTTGATTCCTAAATTTCGGGTGAATTCTTCAGAGTGTTGAATGTCCTCAACACGGTCGGTCGGCGTTTTAACCGTTATTGCCACAACCTTTTGGCTGCCACATATCTCAGCGGTTTTAAGTAACAGATAACTGGAATCTACTCCCCCTGAAAACGCCACATATATGATCTGAGCCTTTTGGGCAGACTCAGCAATGATATTTGAGAGTAATTTATTCTTTTCAGGCCATTTCAAGGACTCAGGAGCATCGCTCAAATGATTATTCCGATCACTTAGGGGCATCAATCCATCCTCCCATGACCACTATGTCTTCGAAATAAAATACTGCAGCCTGTCCGGGGGCTACTGAGGACTGTGGTTCAGCAAAAACAAATTCAAGGCTGGTCTGGTCCATTCTAGTTATTTTACAATTGGTGGGCCGAGACGTGGATCTTATTTTAACTTGGAAACATTTGTTTGAGAAAGCCAAGTCTCGTCTTATTATATTAAGGTCGGTGACCAAAGCTCCGTTTGAGAAGGTTTCGTCCCTGGTTCCAATGATCACAGAATTAGTTTGCGAATCAATACGTATAACGTAACGCGGGGCGGGTCCGCACACGCCAAGTCCCTTTCTCTGACCCACCGTATAATTTATTATTCCATTATGATGTCCGAGAATATTGCCCTGCGTGTCGAGGATTGGTCCTGGTTCAGATTGAATTCCCATTTGTTTCAGAAAACTTACGTAGTCGTCATTTTTAATGAAACACAACTCTTGTGATTCTTCACTTTCAGATAATTCCCGGTCAATAGAGCTTAGAAATGCCCTCATTTGCGATTTTTTCCACGACCCCAAGGGGAAGCAGGTGAATTCGAGTTGTTCCGGGGTGAGCATGAAGAGGAAATATGATTGATCTTTGACGGCATCGTGGCCTTTAGTAAGAGTTACGATATCCTGTTGATGGACAATGTTTGCGTAATGTCCAGTGGCCAATTTTTGACAGCCCAAACTCCGCGCATGATCAGCCAACAGTGTCATCTTTATAAGCCTATTACAACGAGGGCATGGAGAGGGGGTACGGCCCAAGCTGTATTCATAGGCAAAATGATCCAATATTGTTTTCTGAAAGTCATTTTCCAGGTCGATCACATGAAGAGGCGCTTTAATGAGGTTGGCCACTCGCTGGGCTTTGGTTATAGATGCTTCTGAATCTTCAAAAAGTCTCATGTGCAAAGCTATCAATTCATGGCCTTCTTCTTTCAGCAGAAGTCCAGAAGCTGCGCTATCCATGCCACCGCTAATTGCGACGCCAATTCGCATGTTTCTCCCTGACGGTGAAGGGTTAGATCCTGACAAGCTATCTAGATCTGACATCCATTTTTGAATCGGATCCTGGCTGTTTGTTAGGTGGTTGACCAGTTGGATTTGAGACTGGCCCTGAATGTGGGGCCAAAACTGGCTTGATCAGTTGACCTGGCGCAGGGGAATTATTTCTGGTTTCAGGCCTGGGCGGGGCTTGAGGTGGTCTAACATGCTGTTGTTCCTGGCCACTGGGTCCCATTGGGTTTTGATTTAAAGGGTTGAGTGAGGAACTCGAAGTGTTTGGGAAGAATCCGAAAACTGGTCCACCAAAGACAGACTGGTTTTGTAACAAGGCCTGAGCTGGACCTGATGGGCTGGATGCTAAGGATTCAGGTAAGTCCATTGGAGCCATGACGAGAGTCAAACCATCAAATGGGGTGTAAATAGGTTCTCGGACAATTCTCGGAATATTAATGTCTTTTTGGTCCGCAGGATAAGTGAGCATTTCCTTGAAAGTTATCTGAGGGGGTATTGTGAATTCACGCTCGGGCCTGTTTTGAAGCACGTCCTTCATGAAATAAGCCCAAACAGGAAGAGCTGCCCTGGCGCCTTCCTCCCTTCTTCCCAAGGGTCTTTTTTCATCAAAACCAACCCATACTCCGGTGGTGAAATCAGGATTGAATCCGATAAACCAGGCGTCCTCCGCATTATTTGTAGTTCCTGTTTTACCCGCAAGATCTTTTCGTTTCAGGTATTGGGACAATCGAGCTCCGGTTCCCTGACGAACACCACCTTGAAGCAAAGAGGTCATTATGTATGCAGTTTGAGGTGAAAGAGCAGCCTTAGCTCGAGACGGCTCAGCAAGAAGATCATCCTCTTCCCAATCAGCTTGAGACAGCCCTTTAGTTTGGGATGACAAGGCTGACGTGAAGGGGGTTTGAACTGCCGCTGCCTGCCTGACCGTTGGTTTTCTATTTTGAGAAAGGCGGAGGGCAGTTTTCAGGAACTGTTCCTTAAATTCATCCCTCGGGGTAGGAGATGGAATTTCAGCTTCGTCTAACACAGGGGTTTCAGCGTTGTCTTCAAGGACATTACCGAACCTGTCTTCAACACGCTTTACGAGAATTGGTTCCACATGTATGCCACTGTTAGGAAAGACGGTATAAGCGCTGGTCAATTCCATCAGGGTGAGTTCCGATGTCCCCAGGCTCAGAGAGAGGTTGCGGCCCAAAGGTGACGAGATACCCATTTTCTTGGCCAGATCGAGCACCGGACCTAGTCCGACGTCCATTAAAATCTTGATGGTGCATATGTTTCGGGACAGTTCCAGAGCGCGTCTGACGCTAATGGGTCCCATGAAGTTTCCGCCAGAATTCTTGGGTTCCCATTCCTCGTCATCGCCTTCTAGGTCGACGACTATGGGTTCATCCACTATTACTGTCGCAGGGCTGTAGCTTTTTTGCTCAAACGCAAGGGAGTAAATTATCGGTTTGAAAACACTTCCAGGTTGACGTTTTGCCTGCACTGCCCTGTTGAACTGAAAGTGTTCACCGGTTGAGCCTCCGACCAACGCCCTAACATTTCCGTTCTTGTTTTCTATGCAGACCAGAGCCCCCTGCAGTCGTGGGTTGTCGTCTAATAGAAATTCCGCAACATCATCTACAAACTTGTTGAATTTCAGGGCGAGGACCTGCCCGACTTTGTAGACAGAGGCAGATGATTTTTGGACTCTCACTCTCCCTTTAAGCTTTTTGCTAATGGCTACATCGAGGACTACCTCCCCGGATTTCTGGGGAGTGACTCTTGTGACTACGCCCTGATATATCTTGTCTTCTGTTAAAGTTGGCGTAATGCGTCTTTCCAGCAGATCAGAGATTTCGTTTTGCGGTATGGTTCTTAGAATGGCTAGATGCTTTTGCCTGGTCTTGATCTCGTCCAGACCTTTTTCCATAGCTTCAAGGGCTCTTCTTTGAAGGTCTAGCTTACAGGTTGTAAAAACTTTTAGGCCATCGTTGTAAAGCTTTTCTTCTCCATATTTCCTAATGATGTATCTGCGAACGACTTCGGTGAAATCCGGCGCCAGATCAAAAGGTCTAACGATTGCCTTTCGGAAGATCAGTTGTTCAGATTTGGCCTGTTCAAATTCTGCTTCATTAATAAATCCGGCACGTTGCATTCTTCCCAAAACGGTTAGTTGTCTCCGACGCGCCAGTTCTTCACTTTTAAAAGGATTGAATCTTGTTGGGCTTGCCACCAGGCCCGCTAGCAGAGCGGCCTGAGCGGTCGTCAAATGTTCTACTGGCTTGTCAAAATAACCCCTGGCAGCCGCCTCAACGCCGTAACAACCCTCGCCAAGGTAGATTTCATTCAAATATACGTATAGGATCTTCTCCTTACCCCACACTTTTTCAAGGCGAGAGGCCAGAATCATTTCTTTAAACTTACGAGAAAAGGTTCTTTCTCTGCTCAAGAGAAAATTTCGTGTTACCTGCATGGTAATGGTACTGCCACCCTGAGCAATTCTTCCTGCAGCAATGTTTCTCGCAATAGCCCGGAGTATGCCGTAATAATCTACGCCGTCATGTTGGAAAAACCTTGAATCCTCAGCCGCCAGAAATGCGTTGATTACGTTCTGAGGAATCTGATCCAAGTCTACTACGAACCTTTTCTGTTTGTAAAAAATGCCGATGACAGATCCATCGTCGGAGAAGAAAGTTGAGACCGTCTTGGGTTTGTAGGAAACAAGTTCAGGGATTTCAGGGAGTTGATTGGAAATTGATAAATACGCGCCTAAAGTTGCTCCCAACAAAAAAATTGGGATTTGAATGATGACCAATAATGGAATTATAAGAAAAACCGTGAAGACACCTTTAGTCAAGACACGGTGTATGGTTTTTGCCATCACATGTTCCTAACGATATTCCTCAAAATCGATAATTCCAGTTTTTGTGACATGATAATCGTAGATCCTGAACGACATATTTTCCAGAACATAGCTCATACTTCTATTTTTAACAAATCTTCTGATTTAACAATAGCGCCTGAATAAAAATTAGACGCCTGGCTAACAACGTCCACTTCATCACATGGTGGATAGAAATGGGTGAGAACTAGCTTTCTTACATTTGCCAAGGTAGCCATTTTTGCGGCGTCTGATGGAGATGAATGGCCTGGTATTCGAAGATTGTCCGGCATCGAACACTCACAAATAAAAACATCGGTCTCGCTAGCCAACATGACAAGATTTTCAGAATAAGCCGTGTCGCCTGAAATGGTTACACTCCTGTTCCGATCATTTATTCGGACAGAGATGGATGGATGAGAATGCTTTGCGGGTATAGCAATTAGTTCCATGGCTTTCAGGTGAAAATGATCGCTTTGTTCGTCGTGTAATTCTTTTAAGATCAATCTATTGCCTGTAGGGACAATCCATGATCCATATATGTTGACCAACCCATCATAAAGTTGTTCCAATCCACGCGGGCCAACCAGGTAAAAAGGTTCAGTTCTCATTACTCCGTAGGCGTAATTATGGGCAAAAAGCAAAGAAACGAGATCAGAGACATGGTCGGGGTGGAAATGGGTTGTCAAAATGACATCAATTTTCTTGTAATCGAAGCGAGCCTCACACAAACGTCTTAATATTCCGGGCCCCACATCAACCAGTACATTTACCTCGGAGGTTTCAAGCAAAATTCCGGAGGCATTTCTGAGAAGCTGTGGGGTTGCTGTGCCACTACCTAGAATTGTTACCTTCATGGATCCTCAATCCTGGACAGCCTGAATAAATGGATCGCAATTTTTCGAAAATAGCCGTTT
>Ga0067045_1003070_pt1 | contig 32542 bp, 31 predicted proteins | sample TerdegcTABiofilm_FD_59184 | JGI IMG/M metagenome (GOLD analysis project Ga0067045, IMG submission 59184) | Combined Assembly of (Gp0054472, Gp0054536) Wastewater bioreactor microbial communities from Singapore -Terephthalate degrading...
GAAAAAAAGTTTGCAGAAATCTTTTATAACAAAAATAATTTAGGTAAAGCAAATTCAATTATCATTCATCCCGGTGCAAGCCGAGCAATTAGAGCGTGGCTACCTGATAGGTTTTCTGAAATAGGAAAGCGGTTGATAGAAAAATTTGCTGTTAATGTTATAGTTACATGGGGAAATAGTGAATCCGAATTAGCCGATAAAGTTGTAGAAGCGATTGGGCCGGGAGCTATTAAAGCACCGGAGACTAATACTATTGGTCAGTTAGCTGCGTTAATACAAAACTCAAAATTATTTTTTTCTAACTGTACCGGTCCTATGAATGTTGCAGTAGCTGTAAGAACTCCGGTTATTGCTTTACTCGGATCATCGGATCCGACTGATTGGGGCGCTTACGGTTCAAAACATATCAATATTAAATCTCCTCTAAGACTTGAGCATTACTCGGATGAAGATGAAAGAAAAGCTATGGAACAAATTTCTGTAGAAATGGTCTGGGAGATAATTTCGAAAAGAATTGTGGAATTAAATGCTGCTGGTAAATTTTGAACATAATTAAAATAAATAAACATTTTATTACGGATAATTTTTATGCCTCTTGTTGGTGAATTTTTTGCTCTTCTTACTGCAATTCTCTGGTCTTCAACATCAATTGTTTTTACGGAAGCCTCGGTTAGAGTTGGGTCCTTATATGTAAACATTTCTCGCTTGATTCTTGCAGTCTTTTATTTAGGATTAACGATTGTGTTGTTCAATCTCGATTTCAGAATGTCGGCAACGCAAGTAACAAATCTTGTTCTAAGTGGATTTGCCGGATTAGTAATTGGAGATACATTCTTATTTAAATCCTTTCAGCATATTGGTGCAAGACTTAGCATGCTGGTAATGGCTCTTGTACCTGGAATGTCTGCTATTTTAGCATTCTTTTTCCTGAAGGAATTCATTTCGATTACGGGTATTATTGGTATGGTTATTACTATTATCGGAATTGGAATGGTTGTTCTTCAAAGGAAAGAGCAACCAACATCAGATTATAAAATTGACATGGTAGGAATTGTTTACGCTTTTATCGGCGCAATTGGTCAGGCGGTAGGTTTAATATTTGCCAAGCATGCATTTAACGAAGGAGAAATTAATGGATTTGTAGCTGCATCAGTTAGAATTGTATCTTCAATTATTTTTCTCTATCCTTTATTTTTGTTTGCTAAGAGAATTAAAAATCCTTTTAAAGTTTTTAAGAATGATAAAAAAGCGTTGATCTACACAATTGTCGGTTCAATTATTGGTCCTTATTTAGGAATAACATTCAGTTTAATTGCAGTATCGCATGCAAAAGTTGGAATAGCTTCCACATTAATGGCAACTGTTCCGATAATTATGCTTCCGATGGTTCGTTATTACTACAAAGAAAAGTTATCGTGGATTTCTATTTTGGGTGCCTTTATTGCTGTAGGAGGAATAGCAATTTTATTTTTACGTTAGAATATTTAATAGAAGTAAATTATTCGTTACTTATTCAACTCAGATTTGTAGACCTCGTAATCAATTGCACTAAAACAGCAATAAATTACCTTTTCTATGTTTGAATTGGTTAATAAAAAGTTCTTAACAGTATTGATTGCTATTTTACTCGCACGCTCAATCGGAAAAGCATAAACACCGGTACTTATTGCCGGGAAGGCGATTGATTTTATATTGTGTTCAACTGCAAGTTTAAGAGAATTCCTATAACAATTTGTAAGTAATTGATCTTCTTTGTTTTTACCTCCGCGCCAGACCGGTCCAACAGTGTGAATAACAAATTTAGCGGGGAGATTATAACCTCTTGTAATTTTAGCTTCACCTGTTGGGCAACCGCCAAGTGTTCTGCATTCTTCTAATAGCTTAGGTCCGGCTGCACGATGAATTGCACCATCAACTCCGCCACCACCAAGTAATGATGTGTTGGCAGCATTTACAATTGCATCAACTTTTAATTTGGTAATATCACCCAAAGTAATTTCTAAACGATTATCCATCTTTAGACCCAAAAAGAAATTTCAATGGTATGTTCACGCGGTCTGACCAATCTATTTCCGAGTGCTTTCCACCCTTAACAAAATAACAAAATAAATTTTTCTTGTTAACAAATCCTTTCTTACGCAACATTAAACACATTTTCTTGTTATCTCGAATTAATTTTTTTTCTTCGCAGCCGCAATCAATATAAATTTTTTGATCGGAATGATCTCGCGAATCATTTAATACAGTTTCAAAAACTTTCCCATCATCAGCCCAGAATGAATTTGATAAACACGCTGCCTTGCCGAATATTTTTGGGTAGTGCCATGCTAACTGGAAAGAAATTAATCCTCCCATAGAAGAACCCATTATTGCGGTGTTGCTCTTATCACTTTTGGTTTTGTAATTCTGGTCGATGAATGGCTTTAATTCTCTAATAATAAATTGTGCGTATTTCTTCCCTTTGGGGGAACAATAATTATATTCTTCAAGTCGATCCTTATTATTATATATTCCAACCACAATAATTTCTTCAACTTCTCCCTGTTTTATCAATTCGGTTAATACTTCATCTATTCGCCAATCGTGACCAATATAGGAAGTATGCGGACTAAACAGATTTTGTCCATCGTGTATGTAAAGAACGGGATAATTTTTATTGGAATTCTGGTAAGAAGGGGGGAGCCATACAATAATATCTCTTTCATTCTTAAGATTTACACTGTAGAACTCGTGATGAAACTCTATATGACCGACAATATCTACCTGACCAACTTTTGGCTTATTTTCTCTAAAGATTATCATTTAATAGAAATTTTTTTCTAATTTTAATTCGAATATAACATTTTTAGTAAAGAATTTAGAATTGATTTATTTTCATTCAATTTGAAAAAGTAACCATAGAAGTTTTGAACCAACATTTCATTTGTGATAGTAAATAAAAAACATGGATCAAAATAACAAACAAAATATTTTTTGTTCCTGGTGCGGACAAATCAGTTATTTAGTTTGGGTACACGGGCACGGTCAATGTGCAAGGTGCGGAACAAATATAGATGAATGTTGCAAAGGAGAAAATTGCAATTCACTGGAAAAACCGAACACAAAGAATTCGAGTAAAGAAGAGTAGAAATCTTAGAATTTCATTTGTCTTAAAATTGGTCTCTTTCTCATCCTGATACTATAGTAGCAATTAAACATCTTCATTTTATTTCTAAATCAAAATCTTTTCTGGCATACCGCTTGTAAATTAAATACGTTTAATCTAAAACCGGAATTATGGAATTAATTGATATTATTTTCAAAGTGCTGATATTTGGTGCGGCATTACTCATTATAGTAATCCTTTTTTCTTATTTGATATCCAGAATTAAGAAAAAGGAAAATCCACAAATTGAACTTGTAAGACAAGCAAAGCCGCTTTATGCCCAAAACCGTGTTTTAAATTATGAACAATCAGTATTAAGAAAGAACGTTAACAATTCACCCCCGCTAATTTTTCATGTCGATCAATCAAAAAACAGAGATGTTAAAATTGTTAAAAAAACGACGTATAACGATCGAGAATTTCAGGAAAATCTTAGACCCAAAAACATAAATATTATCCGTAAAACACAATCAAATGGTAGTCGGTATATAATTATTAATGAGGAAATGAATAAGGATAAAAAACCATTTGTTGTTAATTTCTATTTGTAGTCCAAAAGATCTCTTCATTAGGATTCATTTAATTATACTTTTAAAATCAAGTCCAAGGATTTCTTAATTTTTTTTGAACTCTTTTTTTGTTATTATTTCAATTGAAAAAATGATTTATAGATCCGAATAAAAAACGGAGATGCGTCTTCATCTATTTATTACACAGATGGCACAATTGCATTCTTAATGCATCATTAGCTTTTTCTAATCCACCACTTATTATATCCCAAATTTAAAGAGAAAAATTTTAAGGAGAACTTATGCCTTCATTTTCAAAATGTGTACAGGAAATGAGAACTTCTGAGATCCGAGACCTTATGAGCGTTGCAACACGACCCGATATAATTTCTTTTGCCGGAGGAATGCCGAATAATGATTTGTTCCCTATTAAGGAAATTGATGAGATTTATAATCACCTGGACGATAAGATCAAGAAGATTGGTTTTCAATACGGACCTACTCCGGGTTATCCGCCGCTTATAGAGTCTGTTAAGGAATATTTACGCACAAAAAATCTTCCTGTGGATACCAATGAATTAATTATTACTGCCGGTTCACTTCAGGCAATTAACATTGTAGCTAAGCTTTACATCGATCCGGGTGAAACTGTTGTTACTGAAAATCCTTGTTTTATTGGTGGCACTTCCGCGTTTAAATCTTATCAGGCAAATATTGAAAGTGTTGACCTCGATGAGCATGGACTTATCATGGATCAACTAAAAGAAAAATTTGCAGATAAAACTAAACAACCAAAACTAATTTACTTATCACCTTACTTTCATAATCCGGCCGGAATTGTTTACAGTAAAGAAAGAAAAACTGAATTGTTAGAATTTCTATCCGGCAAAGATTGTGTATTAATTGAAGATGATCCTTATAACGAACTCTATTTTGATGAAGAGAGTAAAAAACTTACCGTACCAATGAAAACAATTCAACCTGAACCGGTACCGATTTGTTATATTGGTTCATTCTCAAAAATACTTGGACCGGGAATGCGTCTTGGCTGGTTGCTTGCACCTCCTGATATTATTGCTAAAGCACAATTAGCCAAACAGTCTATTGATGCATGCTCTTCAACTTTTACACAGGTTCTGGCAGATCAGTTTTTACGTCAGGGTATGTTAAAAAATTACGTCGAAAATCTTAGAATAATTTATGCACGCAGAATGAAAATTATGAATGATTCTCTTAAGAAGAATATGCCTCCTGAAGTAAAGTGGGTAATTCCAAAAGGCGGTTTTTATATCTGGGTTCAATTACCGGAAAATGTGGATTCCTTGGATATAATGAAAGAATCTGCTTCTAAGGGAGCCATTTTTGTTGTTGGAAAAACCTTTGATCCGCACGGAGTAAAGAATAATTGTTTTAGATTGGCTTTCTCGCATACACCGGAAGATCAAATTGATAACGGAATTAAGATTGTTGCAGAAGCAGTTAAATCGAAGTTATAATTTTTTTAATGTGCGTTACATTTTTTTTGTAACGCACTTTTTAAAGAGCCGTAATAGTATATTTTTTTGATTCCTCAATTCCGGCATTCAACGCATTTATATTCATAGTTACAATATCTTCACCTTTTCTGCCAAATAATGTTTTTATACCGCTAACCAAATTTTCATAGGGAATTTCTAAAAACGGAGAAGCTGCACCAAGGATTACAACATTTGATGTCTTTGGTGCTTTTATTTTTTTTGCAATCTCTTCTGCATTAAATGCAATAACATTTTTGTATGAATTAATCTGTTTCAGTAACAACTCGAGATCAGGGTAGTTTGGAATATTTACAAACGGTGTTGTATTTGTAATAATCCAGCCATCTTTTGAAAGAAATGGTAAGTATCTAAGTGATTCCATCGGTTCAACAGAAATTATTAAATCAGCTTCACCAAATGGAATTAAGTCCGAGGCAATCTCTTTATCAGAAATTCTTAAATGGGATTCCACCGCGCCGCCACGTTGACTCATTCCGTGAACTTCGGATTGCTTTACAAATAAGTTTTTTTCTAATGCAGCAAAACCAATTATTGCTGCAATTGATAAAATTCCCTGTCCGCCCACTCCAGATAAAATAATATCTTTTTTCATAGCTATTCTTTTGATTTTGTTTTTTTCTTTTTTGATGCTGTTTGAATACATTCTCTTTCAGCAATTATAACAGAAACTCCGTTATAACTTAATTCCTCTTTCATTACATCTACCATTTCATGGTGATATTTTGGAACCGGATTTAATACTCGAACATGTTCAGATTCAACTCCAACACCAATACAAATTTCTTTTAACCTTCCTGTTGCAGATGATTGCTGTCCGCCCGTCATTGCAACAGCGCTGTTATCAGAAATGATTACGGTAATAGGCGATTTTTCATTTACAGCATCGAGTAAACCTGTTATGCCCGAATGTGTGAAAGTTGAATCGCCAATAACTGCAACAGCCGGAACCAATCCGGCATCGGCAGCACCTTTTGCCATTGTTATTGATGCACCCATATCCACACACGAGTTAATTGCATTGTAGGGTGGAAGTGCGCCCAATGTGTAACAACCGATATCCGAAAAAACTCTTTTCTCACCGAACGATTTCATCGCTTCGTTCAAAGCTTCATATACATCCCGATGACTGCAACCATTACATAATTCGGGTGGGCGGTTTGCTACAATTTCCGGAATCGGTAAACCATCTTTTACTGGTAATCCTAATCCTTTTGCTACTATGGTCGGGTTTAATTCGCCGTCTCTTGGCAGTAAACCATTTAATCTGCCATTAATCACTTTACCATTATCAATAAAACCTTTTATTGTTTCTTCTACTAATGGATAACCGTCTTCAAGAACTAAAATTTCGTTGCATTCATTATAAAGTTTTGTAATCAAATTTTTTGGTAAAGGATATTGGCCAATTTTAACAATTGAATATGGACAATTGTTCTCTTTATAATTTTCTAGTAAATAATTAAATGCTATTCCGCATGCAATAATGCCTTTCGATTTATCACTTCCTTCAAAATATTTATTGAAAATAGAGTTCTCGGATTCAGCAATAAAGTTTTTTTGATTATCCAATAAAATCTTATATCGTTTACGTGCAATTGCCGGTAGCAGCACAAATTGTTTAGCATCATCCGGCAAAGTATTATTGTTCTGCGATTTCATTTCTTTTACAGCAACACCGTAACGCGAATGTGATAGTCTTGTTGTAATTCTAATTAACACTGGCGTTTTATATTTCTCAGATAACTCAAAACCATCTCTGGCCATATCATAAGCTTCTTGTTGATTGGAAGGTTCTAATATTGGAATAAGAGCAAACTTACCCATGTAACGCGAATCCTGTTCGTTTTGAGATGAATGCATCGAAGGATCATCTGCCACAGTAATTATCAACCCGCCATTTACTCCGGTAATTGCAGAATTAATAAACGGATCGGCTGCAACATTAAGTCCAACATGTTTCATACAAACCATTGCGCGTTTACCGGCGTATGACATACCTAATGCAGCTTCCATCGCAGTTTTTTCATTTGCAGACCATTTGCTGTGGATTTTTCTTTCTGCGGCAATTTTAGAATTCTGAACATACTCGGTTATTTCTGTTGATGGAGTTCCGGGATATGCATAAATACCGGACATTCCGCCATCGATAGCACCCTGAGCAATTGCTTCTGCTCCTAACAATAATAACTTTTTCATATTTCTCTATTTAGAATTGTTGAATTTTGTTATATGCAAATTACTGTTTGCTGTTTCACTCTGCAAGAAAATAGGGAAATGCTGATTAAATTTAATTACATATTAATTGATTAAGGGGAGCGGCTTTCTTAAATTTGCATCGAAAATTCGAAAAATAAATTCCGGCGTATCTAATGAGAATCTGCGATATTCTTAGAAAAGACAAAATCATTCCTTCAATGAAATCAAATTTTAAAAATGATGTTATTAATGAATTGATCGATTTGTTTAAGGATGATGAGCGTGTTAAAGATGTTGAATCAATGAGAGAAGCTGTTCACGACAGAGAAAAAATAATGTCAACCGGTGTAGGAAAAGGTTTTGCAATTCCTCATGCCAAATCGAATGCTGTTACAGATATAATCGCCGCATTCGGTAAGATTGATGATCCTGTTGATTTTCAATCACTCGATGGACAACCTGTTAAACTTGTTTTCCTTCTTGTTGGAAAAGAAAACTTGGTTGGGCCGCACATAAAACTCCTTAGCCGCATTTCAAGAATGATGAATAGAGAGGAGTTCAGAGAAAGCTTGGCTAATGCAAAAAGTGTCGATGAAATTTACAATCTCTTTGAAACAGAGGAGAAGCAATACTTTGAAATTTCCTAAGACCAGGATTAAAATTAATGATAAAAGCGATTACCGGTACACGTGATATTTTACCTTCCGATATTCCCAAATGGAAATATCTTGAAAAAATTGTCAGCGAAGTTTTCCAAAATTTTAACTACAAAGAAATTCGAACTCCCGTTTTTGAAGAGACTGCTCTCTTTGCACGCGGTATTGGTGAAGCTACCGATATTGTTAGTAAAGAGATGTATACTTTTATTGATAGAGGCGGCTCAAGTTTAACACTTAAACCGGAAATGACTGCCGGTGTTGTCCGTGCTTTTATAGAACACTCGCTCGATAAAAAATTGAGTGTTAATAAACTCTATTACGTTTCACCAATGTTCCGTCAGGAACGTCCTCAAGCCGGAAGATTCCGTCAGTTCCACCAGTTTGGTGCAGAAGCACTTGGTAGTCACGATCCAATGCTCGATTCCGAAATGATTATTATGGCTTATGATATCTTAATGAAACTTGGGCTAAAAAATCTTGTTGTAAAAATAAATTCTCTTGGTATTCCTCAATCACGGGAAAATTATAAGTCTATTCTTAAAAAATATCTTGAACAACATTTTAATGATTTGTCTCAAGAAAGTAAGAAGAGATTCGAAACTAATATCCTTAGAATTTTTGATAGCAAAGAAGAACAGGACCAGAAGATAATGGCCGATGCACCTTTATTGCTGCATTATCTTGATGATGAAAGTCTTCAGCACTTTGAAAAAGTAAAAAATTCTCTTAATGATGCCGGAATAAATTACGAAGTTGATCCCAAACTTGTGCGTGGACTTGATTACTATTCCCACACAACATTCGAAATAGTTAGCGGAAGCGTTGGTTCTCAAAGTTCCTTATGCGGCGGTGGTAGATATGATATGCTTGTAAAAGAACTTGGCGGCGGAGATATCCCCGGCGTTGGTTTTGCTGCCGGTATGGAAAGAATTTTACTCGCTTGTGAAAACGAAAAATCCCTCAACCTTCCCGAAGAAAATATTGATGTTTATTTGGTTACACTCGATAAAAATCTTATTGATTACACTTTCAAAATTACCGTTGATTTAAGAAGACACGGTATTACAGCGGAAACCGATTACCTTGCAAGAAGTGTTAAAGCACAAATGCGAGAAGCCAATAAATTAAATGCAAAATTTGTATTAATGATTGGCGGAGTTGAATTTGAAAACGGTGAATTCGTTCTTAAGAATATGATTAATAGCGAACAGATAAATATCTCTAAAAATTCGTTTGAAGAATTGGTAAATAAACTAAGGGGGTTTTAATTGCCACTTCGTAAACCTAAAAGCATTCCTAAAATTCCTAAGACCAGAAAAAAGAAGGCACATACGGCTCTTTCTGCAATTCCATTAAAGAAACCGGATAAACTTGAGTATATCTGTAAAGTTTATTATATGTACGATGAAAAGCTTAAAAAGCAGTTTTGCGTCTTTGCAATAGAAACTCTTGTAGAATTTACAAGCTTTGCTTACGAGGTTTCTGTGGAAGTTATCCGCGAAAAAAATGTTTTCTATTTTATTGTAACCGGTTTAAAAGCCAGAATGGATGCTGTGCCAACTATTCAACCGGCAAGAAAAGAATTACTCTTTGAAGATCTTGTTGGGGATTACGTGGTAAATGTTGTTAAACAGGATGGTGCAATTAACTCTGCGGATTATAAATTCAATATTTATAAAAGAGAAATAATTCTTGAGAAAGAATATAAGCCAAAGAAAAAGAACAACCGTCACTTCTGCAATTTTGAAGTTGCAAACGATAAATTCTCCTTTGCTCCAAGTACTAAATAAAATTTTCAGAAAACTCATTTTAACATGACTAAAATCTTTGGCAGAAAACCTGTATTGGAAGCTATAAACGCCGGTGTTGACATTGAAGTTATTTATATGGCTTTTGGTCAACACGGGGATGCCATTAATAAAATCTATAAGCTTGCCAAAGATAATGGAATAAAAATCACCCAGGTTTCTCAACAAAAATTTAGTGAGCTGTTCCATTCAGAAAATGCTCAGGGTGTAGTTGCTGTTAAATCGGTTACAAAATTTTATGAACTTGATGAAATTATTTTCCATTCTAAAAAATCTTCCTTTCCACTCTTATTGCTTCTGGATTCAATTCAGGATCCTCACAATCTTGGTGCAATTTTAAGAACCGCTGAGTGTGCCGGGGTTGATGGAGTTTTAATTACAACAAATCAAAGCTCACCACTTACAGAAACAGTAGAAAAAATTTCTGCCGGTGCAGTTTCTCACCTTAAAATTTGTAAAGTAAACAATCTTGTCCGTGCAATTGAACAATTAAAAAAAGAAAACTTCTGGATTGTTGGCAGCTCGCTCAATAATTCCAGGGAATACACATCTATCGATTACAAAATGCCGGTAGCATTAGTTGTAGGCAATGAGGAAAAAGGGATTCGTAAACTTGTTGCAGAGAATTGCGATTTTTTAGTAAGGATACCAATGCTCGGTAAAATTGATTCATTAAATGTATCGGTAGCCACAGGTATTTTACTTTTCGAAATAATCCGGCAGCAAAAATCTTAATATTCGGGAACGATTTTCATGAAAAAATAGTTTGTAATAGTAATCTTGATATTTTTTTCAAGATTGATTACGTTTTAATCCAAAATTTTAGAAAAAAGGCAAAAATGAACGAAATAAAAGAAAATTTAGAGAAACCGGAAGAACTTTCTGACGATATGAAAGTTCTGGATGAGCTTACAACCTCTGAATATAAATGGGGATTTGTTACTGATATTGAATCAGAAACCGCTCCCAAAGGTCTTAACGAAGATGTTATTCGTTTAATTTCGACAAAGAAGAACGAACCGGAATGGATGACCGAGTGGAGATTAAAAGCATTCCGTTACTGGCTAAAGATGGAAGAACCTCACTGGCCAAATGTTAATTATCCACCGATTGATTATCAGGATGTCAGTTACTATTCAGCACCCAAGAAAAAACCACAGCTCAACAGTCTTGATGAAGTTGATCCGGAATTATTAAAGACATTTGAAAAGTTAGGAATTCCGCTTAACGAACAAAAACTTCTTACCGGTGTTGCTGTTGATGCAGTATTCGATTCTGTTTCAGTTACAACAACATTCAAAGAAACTCTTAGAGAAAAAGGAATTATTTTCTGCTCAATCTCAGAAGCAATTCAAGAGCATCCGGAAATTGTAAAAAAATATCTTGGGTCGGTCGTTCCTTACACTGATAATTATTTTGCCGCACTAAACTCTGCTGTGTTTAGCGACGGTTCATTCGTATTCATTCCAAAAGGTGTTAGATGCCCGATGGAATTATCAACTTACTTTAGAATTAATGCTCAGGAAACCGGTCAGTTTGAAAGAACACTTATAATTGCAGAAGAAGGTTCTTATGTTAGCTATCTTGAAGGATGCACTGCACCGATAAGAGATACAAATCAATTGCATGCCGCAGTTGTTGAGCTTGTAGCACTTGATGATGCAGAGATTAAATATTCAACTGTTCAGAACTGGTATCCCGGTGATAAAGATGGGAAAGGCGGAATCTATAACTTTGTAACCAAACGTGGTGCATGCAGAGGAAAAAATTCTAAAATATCATGGACACAGGTTGAAACAGGTTCTGCAATCACCTGGAAATATCCAAGCTGCATTTTACAAGGTGACAATTCTGTCGGAGAATTTTATTCGGTAGCTGTTACAAATAATTTACAGCAAGCCGATACCGGCACAAAAATGATTCATCTTGGCAAGAACACGCGCAGCACAATTATCTCTAAAGGAATTTCTGCCGGAAGAAGTAATAATTCCTATCGTGGGTTGGTTAAGATTGGAAGGAATGCAGAAGGTGCACGCAACTTTACACAGTGCGATTCAATGCTTATGAGCGATCAATGCGGTGCCCATACTTTTCCATATATCGAAGTTGAAAACGAATCAGCCAAAGTTGAACATGAAGCTACTACTTCAAAAGTTGGAGCAGATCAAATCTTCTACTTAAACCAGAGAGGAATTGCTACTGAAGATGCAGTGAATATGATTGTAAACGGATTCTGCAAAGAAGTATTTAATGAATTACCAATGGAATTTGCTGTGGAAGCACAAAAGCTGCTTGCAATTTCCCTTGAAGGAAGCGTGGGTTAGAAGTAATAATTGAGAATTGACAATTGAGAACTTGTTCGTCATTAGTTTGACGGTTTGAGAATTGAGAATTAAAATCAAATTGAAAAAAATTGAATAAAGGAGAAAAAATGTTAGTCATAAAAAATCTGCATGCTAATATAGAGGGTAAAGAGATTCTGAAAGGAATTGATCTTGAAATAAAAGCCGGTGAAGTTCATGCTATTATGGGTCCAAACGGTTCAGGTAAAAGCACACTTGCAAATGTATTAGCCGGTAATGAAGGTTTTGAAGTTACCGCCGGTGAAATAATTTTTGAAGGGAAAAATCTTTTGGATTTAGATCCTGAAGATAGAGCAAGAGAAGGTGTATTCCTTGCATTCCAATATCCTGTTGAAATCCCGGGAGTAAGCAATGCAACTTTTCTTAAAACAGCTATAAACGAAGTTAGAAAGTACCACAATCTTCCGGAGTTAACACCAAAAGAATTTCTCTCTTTAATGAAAGAGAAATCAAAAATATTAGGTATGGAAGATTCATTAATTAACCGTTCTGTTAATGTAGGTTTTTCCGGTGGCGAGAAAAAGAGAAATGAAATATTTCAACTTCTTATGTTAAATCCAAAACTTGCATTGTTAGATGAAACTGATTCCGGGCTCGATATTGATGCACTTAAAATTGTTTCGAACGGTGTTAACATTTTCAAGGCAAAAGATAAGGCAGTATTAGTTGTAACTCACTATCAAAGATTACTCAATTACATTCAACCGGATTTTGTGCATGTTCTTTATAAAGGTAAGATTATTAAATCCGGCGGTAAAGAATTAGCACTTGAACTTGAAGACAAAGGTTATGACTGGATAAAACCAGAATTAGTAGAAACAGAAACTGCATAAAGGATTCCATAAAATGAATAAAACAAGTGAATTTCAGAATATAAAAGAGTGGTATCTAAAAAACTTTAAATCATTCGAAGAAAAATTGAATGGTGATTCAAAAACTTTTTTACATGATTTACGTAAAGGTGCCATTAATCAATTAGCAGAAACTGATTTCCCGAGTACAAAAGAAGAGGAATGGAAGTTTACCAACATCAGTCCTATACTCAAACAGAATTTCATTCCGGCTGTTAGTTTAGGAAAGAAAAATTACTCGCTAAGTAAAGAGGAAATTAAAAAATATCTCTTCAGCGGATTCGATTATTATTTAATGACATTTATTAATGGAATTTTTACAGAGGGATTAAGCGACCTGAGTGGACTTCCAAAAGGTGTTACTGTAAATAGTTTAAGTTCCTTGCTTAAGAAAAATCCTGAATACATTAATGGCAAGATTTCTAAATATGTTAAAGCAGAGAATGCATTTAATCTATTGAACAGGGCATACTCAACTGATGGTGCGGTTATTATTGTTAATGATGGAGTAGCACTAGAAAAACCAATCCAGATACTTTACCTTACAGGTGATAACGAAAACCCGGTATTATCAGTCCCGCATAACATGATTATTGCCGGTAAGAATTCACAGGTAAGTGTGTTAGGAGTTTTCGCTTCATCGGATGGTAAGACTCACTTTACAAATTCTCTAACAGAAGTTTTTGCTGATGAATCTGCTATTGTTGATTTATATAAAATTCAGAATGAAAATGATCATTCCTATCATTACGAAAAAGTAGAAGCTTATCAGTTAAAGAAGAGCATATTTAATCATTATAACTTTGCTTTCGGTGCAGAGATTGTTCGTAACGATATTAATTCTACTCTGGATGATGAAAATATAGAAACACATTATTACGGATTATACCTTGCAAACGGTAAGCGGCTTGTAGATAATCATACATTTGTTGATCATGCAAAACCAAATTGTATGAGTAACGAACTTTACAAGGGAATTCTTGATGACGATGCACGCGGTGTTTTTAACGGTAAAATAATTGTTCGAAAAGATGCACAAAAGACAAACGCTTACCAGCAGAACAAAACCGTTTTACTTTCTAACAGAGCCAAAGTAAACACAAAACCTCAATTAGAAATTTTTGCTGATGATGTTAAATGTACTCATGGTGCAACAGTAGGACATCTTGATGATGCAGCTTACTATTACATCCGTACAAGAGGAATTCCATCGGAACTTGCTAATTCTATGTTGATAAGAGCATTTGCAAACGATGTTGTTGAAGTAGTAAAAATAGAACCGCTTCGTGAACAACTCAATCATTTGATATTTGAGCATCTTCACAGAGTGGAAATTGAAAATAAATAACGTCCTAAGAATTTGTTGAGCATTAATTTTATGTTCAACTTTTCTACTTACTGAGGTGATATGTGATTAACACAATACCCGACACTAAAAAAAAGTTTGACGTTGAAAAAATCCGTGAGGATTTTCCGATACTTAAAAGGTTGGTAAACGACAAACCTCTTGTTTATCTTGATAATGCAGCAACATCACAAAAACCCCAGGTTGTTATTGACGCACTGAACCAGTATTACACTTTTGATAATGCCAATATTCATCGCGGATTATATTTCTTAAGTGAATTAGCTACCGATCAATACGAAACTGCCCGACTTAAAGTAAAAGAATTTATCAACGCATTAAGTGCTTCCGAAATTATTTTTGTTCGTGGTGCTACAGAAGCAATTAATCTTGTTGCATCAACATTATGCCGTGCAAAAATTTTTAATAGCGGGGACGAAGTAATTATTACGCACATGGAACATCATGCAAATATTGTCCCATGGCAATTAATTACCGACAGAAAGCAGATCAAGTTAAAAGTTATTCCAATTAACGATAACGGTGAGCTCGACCTTGACGCTTACCAATCTTTGTTTAGCGAAAAAACTAAACTTGTTTCGGTAGTTCATATTTCCAACACACTTGGAACTATCAACCCTGTAAAAAAAATAATTGAAATTGCTCACTCGAAAGGAGTTCCAGTTTTAGTTGATGGTGCTCAGTCTGTTCCTCATCTTAAAGTTGACGTTCAGGAACTTGATGCAGACTTTTATGTTTTTTCCGGTCATAAGGTTTTTGGACCAACAGGAATTGGAGTGTTATACGGTAAGACAGAATTTCTTGAAATGATGCCTCCTTATCAGGGTGGTGGAAGTATGATCCGATCGGTTAGTTTCGAAAAAACTACTTATGACGACTTGCCCGGTAAGTTTGAAGCCGGTACTCCTAACATTGCGGGTGCTATCGGACTTGGAGCTGCTATTGATTATCTAAATCAATTTGACCGTAATGTAATTACAGTTTACGAAAATACTTTGCTAAAGTATGCAACAGAAAAATTATCCGAAGTGGAAGGTCTTAGAATAATTGGGAACGCAAAAGAAAAAGCTTCTGTTATTTCATTCGTAATAGATGGAATTCATCCTTATGATATAGGGACAATAATCGATACCGATGGTATTGCAATCAGAACCGGACATCATTGCACACAACCGATTATGGAAAGGTTTAATGTACCGGCAACTGCAAGAGCTTCGTTTAGTTTTTATAATACCAAAGAAGAAATTGATAAGCTTATTAAAGGTTTGCTAAAAGTAAAAAAAATATTCGCCTGATTATTTCTATATTTTATGCCTTGGTGATATTGTGGCTAATAATTTTGTTTTACCACAAGTACACTAAGACTCTAAGGGAAAAAAATGATTGACAAAGGAAAGTTGGAACAGGACATAATTGCTCAGCTTAAAACATGTTTCGATCCGGAAATACCTGTAGATATCTGGGAGCTTGGTTTAATTTATGAAATCCGGATTGACGATGAAGGGAACACATACGTAAAGATGACGTTAACATCGCCGGCTTGTCCCGTTGCCGGCTCTCTTCCACCTGAAGTAAAAGAAAAAGTACAAAAAGTAAAAGGTGTTAAGGATGTTTATGTAGATCTTGTTTGGGAACCGGCATGGAGTATGGATAAGATGAGTGAAGAAGCAAAACTTGAATTAGGTTTTTTATAATAACAAAAAGTACAAACTATTTTTGTCATATTCAGTCCAGATTCATCGGGACGAAATATCTCAAAATTGAATTGTCAAGAGATTCTTCGTCAAGCAGTGTGGGACTCAGAATGACATGAAAGGAAATAAAAATGTTCACAATAAATCAGAAAGCACCAATGTATGATCCCGAAGCGGTTCAACCGATGAGGGACGAATTAATTTACGTCGGTTTTGAAGAATTACTTACACCCGAATCTGTTGATGAAGTATTATCACAGAAAAATGATCAAACAGTATTTGTAATGATCAATTCCGTATGCGGTTGTGCCGCCGGAAGTGCAAGACCGGGTGTTACTTTAGCACTTCAACACAATGTTATTCCAGATAAAATTGTTACTGTCTTTGCCGGTCAGGACCGTGAATCGGTTCATCATGTTAGGCAAAATTATTTATCAAATTTTCCTCCGTCCTCACCTTCGATGGCATTACTTAAAAATGGCGAGGTTCTTTTTATGATGCCGCGTCATCTTATCGAAGGACGTGGACCGGAAGAAATTGCTGAGGATTTGAAGATTGTTTTTGAAAAATTTTGTAGCAAGGAAGGTCCATCAATTCCAAAAGAGAAATATGACGAACTGGTTCATGCAAAAATGTGTGGTTCAAAAATTCCACTAAATAAAAATTAAGTACGATAATAAGGAAGAATTTATTATTAATTTATTGCTCATTATCATGCTCATGATCATGATCATGCTCATGCTCATGATCATAATCAAACAAATAAATAGATCTTTTTTGATAAAATGAAATTCAGTGCACAGGAAGAATACGGTTTAAGATGCTTATTACGGATAGCAAAGTTTTACCATACTGGTAAGTCTTTAACTATACCCGAAATAAGCCGTTCCGAAGGGATCTCCGAACACAACACGGGAAAAATTTTACGTGTACTTCGGCTTGGCGGATTGTTACAAGCAGAGCGCGGTCAATTTGGCGGTTATACACTTTCACGTTCACCCGAAGAAATTAAAATTGATGAGGTTCTTTTTGTTCTTGGTGGAAAACTTTATGACGATTCGTTTTGTCAATCTCATTCCGGTGTGGCTGATTTCTGCACAAACTCAATTGATTGTTCTGTTCGTTCTCTCTGGAAAATTATTCAGGATACTGTTAACTCTGTTACAAAAAATCTTACTCTTAAGGATCTGATGGGCTCGGAAAGTGATCTGTTTGAAATTATAACTGCCAGTCCGGTTAAGTTAATAAATGAATGAATTTCCCTTAGAGATATAGCTTTATTCAGATCATGATCATGCTCATGATCTTTTTCATGATCTTATAATTCGATTTTTGCGTATTGGGACTTAATCACATTGTTGAATTTGGGAAATCCGATTCTCTTTTTTTTTCTAAGTGAAATGTTTATTTTCATTCCATCTTAAACGGGAATTTCGATGAAAAAAATTAAATTATCTTCGATAATAATTTTATTGTTAATAGCTGTTATTGTTTCCGCATGCTGTAATTGCGGACAGAAACAGGAGAATTATTTACAAGGTGAAATTGTTGTTGTAGAAAATGAACCATTTACAAGACTGGCGCTAAAATTAAATAACAATACTGTTTATTTCCTTGAGTGTAATGAATCATTAAATAAAGAATTAAGGCAGAAACAGGGAAGCTTCTATTCAGTAATGTTCAGAGAAAGTAAAATTGAAAACGGAATACCTGTGCTTTTTGTTGAAGAAGCAGTTCCGGTAAAAAAATAATTAGAAAACAAATCAAGAGTAAATTATGAAAGTGAAGTATTTCGTATTCCTTTTGTTATTATTATCACTATCAGCAGTTTTGCAAGCTCAAAATGTAATAACAAATAAAATTGCAGATGAATCTAATCAAGGTTCAGAAGGATTTATTATTGATGCAAGACCTTTGTTAGAGCGTTTGAGCAAAGCTGCCGGTATTGATTTAGATAAAATTGAGCCCATCCCTCAACAACTTAGAAAAACCGCATGGACATTTAATGTCGGTTCACCTGGTCCATACAGTAATGGCTGGTGGGCACACGATTTATCCGGAACAACAATTGGATTTTATACAACACCCTCAACTTGTAGAGCAATAGGGAATAATTGTTACATTTTTGTTGAGGATTCTTTATGGAATAACGGAAGAGTTGATCAAAATGCAGTTAACAAAGTTTTAGAAGCGTTTGATACAAAGAATGCATTACCAAATTCAACCAAAGGAATTTATCAAACTAACGTTGAATATTTTGGTAATCCTCCTAACGTTGATAATGATCCAAGAATTGTAATCTTGATATTAAATATACGGGATGGTTACACTCCAGGTGGTGCTTATACTGCCGGTTATTTTTATAGTTATAATCAGGGAAACGCATCTAACAGTAACAAAGCCGAAGTATTTTATCTTGATGCTAATCCTCTGAATTTGAAATCTGATAATGGTATTTATAACGGTATGGGTATAACCGCACACGAATTTCAACATATGATTCATTACAACTATACACCGCCTAGTTCACAAACATTTTTTAACGAAGCATTTTCTGAAATTGCTACTTACCTTAATGGTTATGGCATAAGATCAACAAGCAGGTATGCTAATGAAACTAATCAATATCTATTAAGATGGAGAACAGACGATAATGTTCTTAATGACTACGCGCGTGCTGCAAGATATGCTCTTTATTTAAGTGAACAATTAACTCCTTCGGTATTTAAAAGGTATCTTCAGAATGGAACAAGAGATTTTGATGGGATTACAAACGCATCTTTAGCATTGGATCCAGAAGGGAACAGAAATTTTGAACGGCTTCTTGAAGACTGGTTTATTGCTAATTATCTGAATGATAGAAGTGTTAATCCAAGATTCGGTTATTTACTCTCTGGTTTACCAAAACCTTCCACCACAACATATACTAATCCGAATGTAAGCTCAACTTCTGGAGGAATTTTCAAATATGGTGTTCAATACATAACATATAAAGGCGGTAGAAACCTTACAGTAAGTTTTAATAATAATGGTAACACAAGTTTAAGAGTAAAAGCAATAAAAATAGGTACAAGTATTAAACAGGTTGAAGATGTTCCTACAAATACAAATGTTAATTTCAACGATTTTGGAACTACCTTTAATGAAATAACTTTTGCAATATTCTATTCTTCTATGTATCATCCCGAAGTATTTAATCCATCAACAGACAAATTTAATTTTAGTTATAGTTCAACGGGAACGGCTGTAGCACAGGTTTTTGAATTAGCTTATGATGCAACTGAGCCGACAGGATATTTGCAATTAACTCCGGGTGATAGCGTTGCAGTATATTTTGAAGGCATGAGTGGAATGAAATTAGATTCAATTAAAGTTGCGTTACGCGGAACATTACCAATACAAGGTAGAATTTTAGAATTTATTGGATTGTCTAATAGATTTGGAGGGAGACTGATGGCAAATATTACTGCTACGCCATTATTAACTGTTCCTCCTGAAACAACAAAAGTTTCTGATAGACCGAATCCAGATTACCCATACCAAATACCATATCCTAATTGGGTTAAAGTTGATCTTCGTTCACAAAATTTAAGCGCTGATAAAAGCTTTGCGGTTCAATTTCCTATAGGCGCAGCATACCCTTCAACAAATAGAGTAATGTCAACTTACTATCAATCGGCAGCGGCATATTTTAGTTTCTCATATCAATCCACAAATAGTCCGCCAAGATGGATTTACTATTCAGTATCCGGTAAAGATGGTTACATTTTCCTCTTCTTAATTAGAGCTTATGTAAGTAGTATAGGTTCGGATGTTAGTGAGCCACTTGAGATAATACCCTCTGCATACAAATTAGAGCAGAACTACCCGAATCCATTCAATCCGGAAACGGTAATCAGTTTTAGTTTACCTAAATCGGGTTCTGTTTCCATAAAAATTTATGATGTGCTTGGTAACGAAGTTAGAACATTGATAAATGAAGAGAGAGTTGCCGGCAAACATAACATTTATTGGAATTCAACAGATAATTCCGGTAAAAGAGTTTCAAGCGGAGTTTACTTCTACACAATTTCTGCAGATAACTTTACACAAACTAAGAAGATGGTTTTGATGAAGTAATTACTACAACCTCGAAGGTTAAAACCTTCGAGGTTGTATATTTTTTTATTTAACGCCGACCGATTCTTTCAAAAATAATTTCTGTAATTCTCTTTTCTTTCTATTCTTCCATACACCTTTATGATAAGCATATCCGGCAATAAGAGGCATTGCTAAAGTAGCTTCTGAATAAACCATTTGCTCATAAGTAGTTTCTACTTTGCCCCATGAGCTTGCTTCTTTAAGAGTAGAACTTGAAAGCGCTCCATCGCGGACATCGGCAACAGTAACCTGGATAGCGTATTTATGCATTGGCGCATCTTCCTGTAAAATATCTGCGGCTACTACAATATCCTGTGTAAAGTTTTTAGGAACGCCGCCGCCAATCATAAAGATTCCGGTTTCTTTATTGTTTAATTTGATTTGGGTTAACTCATAGAAATCTTTTCCGGAATCAAACGAAACATGTTTCTCCGGATTATTATGCTGATGCATCACAATTCCAAATCCGGCAGAGCAATCCGAGAATGCCGGGACGAAGATCGGAACATTATTTTTGTAAGCAGCCCATATAACGCTATCATCAACTTTTGGTCCGCCGTTGTCTTCAAGGTATTTTCCAAAGTGCCAGAGGAGTTCTCTTGATGAATAAGGACGTGGTTCAAGCGAATCGAAAATTTTTGCAGTCGTATCATCGCAAATGCGAAGTTCGTCTTCGTCAATAAATGTATCGTAGATACGATCTATGTGGAGGTCGCGCATTACGTTATCATCAACAAACGGCGAGCCGATATAGTGCTTGAATCCGAGTGCTTCAAAGAAATCCTGATCCACCATGATAGCACCGGTTGATACGATTGCATCAACCATATTATTATTGATTAAGTCGGATACAACACGTTTTAATCCGGCACTGAAAAGACTTCCGGCTAATGTAAGTATAACCGCACACTCTTTATCTTCAAGCATCTTCACATAAATATTTGCAGCACGGTTCAAATCCCTTGCAGAAAAGGCCATTCCTTCCATTGAATCTACAAGCTTTACTACATTGTGTTCTTTAATGTCTATGTGTTTTATTACTTCTTTTAAGAAATCCTTCTTTGTTGCCATCGTTTTTCCTTTATCTAATTAGAAATTTTATTTGCAAATATAATTAAAAACAATTGAGAATTGAGAATGGAGCATTTAGAATTAATAAAATGAATCAGAAAAAATATTTTGCCAGTTTTAGAATCCCCTGTTTCCATGGAACTCTATGACTGACACCGGTACTATCTTTAAATGAATCCAGATTATCTAAATACCATTTATAATTTCTTATCAATGCATCTTTATTGGAAAACTTTGGATTAAAGCCGAGCAACTTTTCTGCTTTTTCAATAGAAACAAAAGAATCTTTGGAAGCAGTTTCATAAACCCATTTATATAAAGGTGAAAGTTTAAGTGCTTCTAAAAACTTAAGTGTCCATATAACCGGTTTTTCCGGCAGAGAAATTATTTTTTTCCCGAACCCGGCAATATCTAATACTGCCTGATAATCCTCTTTCATTGTAGTAAATTCTTTAGCACCGATATTAAATGTATCGTTTACAATTTCATCCGGGAGAGTTAAAGTTAGCTTAATGGCTTCACAAAGGTCTTCTACATCAAGCAATTGATAACGGTTATTACCTTTGCCTATCATCGGGAAATTTTTTCCATCCTTAGCCCAATCGTAAAACAATGCAAACACTCCAAGCCGTTCCGGCCCAATAAAAGATTTTGGTCTTAGTATAGGAATGCACATTCCTTTTTTACGGTAATCGAAACAAATTTTTTCTGCTTCAATTTTAGCATTTCCATACGGACCCACGCCATCCAAATTATCTGTTTCATAAATCGGGTGATGATCAGGTATTCCATATACAGCAGTAGATGAAATATGTATAAATTTTTTTACTTTATTTATAAATGCTTCGTGCAATAGTAGTCTGGTACCTTCAATATCGGTGGATCTAATTTCTTCCGGGGAATAAAGTGGGAGAGCAGCGGCAGTATGAATGACAATATCCACATCTTTCATAATCTGATTTACAATCATTGCATTGCGGATATCACCTTTAATTATTTTGACTTTACCAACCACATCCGGGTAATTAAAGTCGGCAACATCCAAAGAAACTATCTGATGATCATTTTTTAAAAGAGAGCGAATAAGATTAATGCCAAGAAATCCGGCGCCACCAGTTACTAATATTCTCATTTTATTCGTTTTTTTGATGTTTTTGAAACATTTAACAATTTTTAGAGAATCTTGATCTAAAGTTATTAAAAAATCATCATTTTCTTGACATTCTTGCCATATAAAAATATATTTGAAACCTTTGAAAAATAGAATTTGGCATTTGGAGGATGTTTTGAAGCAAGAAAGAATCACAAGATCAATTAAAACAGAAGAAGCTAATCATAAATGGTATTTGGTTGATGCTAAAGACCAGGTTCTGGGAAGATTAGCTGCAAAAGTTGCAAGAATAATCAGAGGTAAGAACAAAGCAATCTTCACACCTCATACAGATACTGGAGATTTTGTTGTTGTTATCAATGCAGATAAAGTTAGAATGACCGGTAAACGGGAAACGTTGAAGACTTATTCGCATCATTCCATGTATCCGGGCGGACTAAAAGTTAGAAGTTTTGCAGAAGTAATGGCAAAGAAACCGGAATTTGTTATTGAAAATGCTGTTAAAGGAATGCTTCCTAAGACTCGTCTTGGTAAAAAATTAATAAAGAAATTAAAAGTATATTCAGGTGAATCTCATCCGCATTCTGCACAGAGACCTGAATTATTAAGCTTATAATGGAGTGATTTAATGGTAGATAAAATTTTTGTCGGAAGAAGAAAGAATGCAGTTGCCAGGGTATATTTAAGAAGCGGCTCGGGCAAAGTAGTAATCAATGATAAGGAAGTTGAAAAATATTTTCCTCTTAAAGAACACAGAGATAATATTCAGCTCCCATTTATTGCTACTGAAACTGTCGGCAAATATGATGTTTTTGCAAATGCTAATGGTGGTGGTATCTCAGGTCAGTCCGATGCTATCCGTCTTGGTATTTCGAGAGCATTAGAAGAAATTAATCCGGAATTTCGTTCATCATTAAAATCGGAAGGATTATTAAAAAGAGATCCTAGAATGGTTGAACGAAAGAAATACGGACAGAAGAAAGCAAGAAAGAGATTCCAGTTCTCTAAGAGATAATTCAGAATTAATTTATTTATTAACCAACATACTCTTGGATTTGTCACCGTGTCCCATTAAATAGGGATGAAAGACAAAGATGATAAGAGTAGAAGAAAAACGGAGATAACATGTCAAAAGTAGAGCTCACAGAGCTTATTGAATCAGGTGCGCACTTCGGGCACTTAACACGTCGTTGGAATCCCAAAATGAAACCTTACATTTTCATGGAAAAGAACGGGATTCATATAATTGATTTGAAAAAAACCCAGCAAGCAATTGAAACTGCTGCTCAGGCAATGACCGAAATAGTATCTACAGGTAAAAGAATTCTTTTTGTAGGAACTAAGAAACAAGCAAAAAGCACTATTGCATCCGAAGCAAGAAGGTCTGATAGCAATTGGGTTAGTGAACGCTGGCTTGGCGGAATGCTTACAAATTTTTCAACTATCAGAAAAAGTATAAAACGTTTGCAGAATATAGAAAAAATGGAGAGCGACGGTACATTTGAAAAGATTACAAAAAAAGAACGTCTCTTTTTGACACGCGAAAAAGATAAGTTAAGAAAAGTTCTTGATGGTGTTGAAACCTTGTCAAAAATTCCCGGTGCTTTATTTATAGTTGATATTAAGAAAGAATCCATCGCGGTTAAAGAAGCTCTTCGATTGAATATCCCTATTTTTGCTATTGTTGATACAAATTGCGATCCGGATCCAATCGATTATATTATTCCTGCTAATGATGATGCATCCAGAGCAATTGAAATAATTACAAAAGTAATTGCCGATGCTGTTATTGAAGGCAATGCTAAATCAAAAGAATTAAGAGCACAGGAAGCTGCTGATAGAGAGAGAGAAAAGAAAACTAATGAAGAAGAAACAACAGATACTGACAAGAAAGATTCGAAAGGAAAAGTTAGAAGAGTAAGATTAGAAAACAGAGATGATAGGAAAGGTAAACCGCGTGTTGATAGAAGAGAAAGACCAAATGTAAAAGGTGAAAAGAAATCCGATGAAAAAGTTGAGAAAGTTGAAGAACCCAAAAAAGAAGAACCAAAAGAATAATTAAGAAACCAAGTTATTTGAAATATAGGGAAAAATAAAAAATGTCTGTAAGTGCAAATCAAGTAAAAGAATTAAGAGAGAAGACCGGCGCCGGAATGATGGATTGCAAAAAAGCACTCGAAGAATCCGGTGGAGATTTCGAGAAGGCGATCGAAATATTACGAAAAAAAGGTGCTTCAGTTGCTGCTAAAAGAGCAGAGAAGAGTGCTAATGAAGGACTTGTTATAACCAATGTTTTCAACAATGGTAAATCTGCTATTATTGTAGAAGTTAATTGTGAAACTGACTTTGTTGCAAGAAGCGAAGACTTTGTAAACTTTTCTAATTTTGTTATGGAACTGCTTTTAGCAAACAAACCGAAAGATGTTGCTGAGCTGTTAACATTATCAAAGGATAGCAAAAATGTTGCAGATGAGCTTAATGCAATCATTGGAAAAATTGGTGAAAAAATTGAGATCTCGAGGTTTGCAATTGAGAATAGCGATAATGGTTTAATTGTAGATTACGTTCATCACGGTTCTAAACTTGGTGTACTTGTTAAGATTGATAACGTTCCAGCAGATAAGACAGATGAACTTCAGCCGGTTCTTAAGGATATAGCAATGCAGATCGCAGCAATGCGTCCGTTAACAATTTACCGCGAAGAAGTTGATAAAACAATTATTGAAAAAGAAATAGAAATTTATAAAGAGCTTGCCAGAAAAGAAGGGAAACCAGAACAGGTTCTTGAAAAAATTGCTACCGGTAAACTCAATAAATTCTTCGAAGAAAATTGTCTTTTTGAACAAGCTTTCATTAAAGATAATACGAAAAAGGTTGGCGATTTAATTGCCGAATTCAATAAAAAGAATTCTGCAGATGCTAAACTGATTCTTTTCCGAAGATATCACATCAGTGATGAAAATAAATGATTCCTTGAAAGGTCTTATTTTAGAATAAGACCTTTTTTTTTATATTGGAAACCAATTATGGCACAAAATCTAAAGTACAAACGAATTCTGCTAAAACTTAGCGGCGAATCTTTAATGGGCAAGCAATCTTTTGGTATTGATCCAAATGTATTGGAATATTTTGCTAAAGAAATTAAGAAAGTTCATGAACTTGGTGTTCAGATTGGAATTGTTATTGGTGGTGGAAATATTTATCGCGGATTAAACGCACAGGATCAGGGAATTGATAGAGTAACCGGCGATCAGATGGGAATGTTAGCAACAATTATTAATTCACTTGCTCTTCAAAACACGTTAGAAAACAATGGAATCTATACACGGCTTATGTCCGCAATTAAAATGGAAGAGATTGCAGAACCATACATTAGAAGAAGAGCAATAAGACATCTTGAGAAAAAGCGTGTTGTAATTTTAGGTGCAGGAACAGGTCATCCATATTTTAGTACTGATACTGCTGCATCACTAAGAGCTGTTGAAATTGAAGCTGATGCAATTTTTAAAGGAACCCGCGTTGACGGTATTTTTGATTCCGATCCGGAAAAGAATCCTAATGCCAGCCGTTTCGATGAAATAACTTACATGGATGTTCTGAAGAAAAATTTGCGTGTAATGGATTTAACCGCAATAAGTTTATGTCAGGAAAATAATTTACCGATTATTGTATTCAACATGGATCAACCGGACAATTTATTAAAATTAGTAACCGGTAAAACTGTTGGAACCACTGTTGGTAATTTTGTAAATGGAAACGTTAATAAGTAATAAAATTATGAGGCTTATATGATTAACAATCCAGTTATAAAAGATGCGCGTCAAAGGATGGATAAAACCATAGAAGCATTCAGAAGTGAAATAACCAAAATAAGGACAGGTAAAGCTACAACTGCATTATTAGATGGAGTTAAGGTTGATTATTACGGAACATTAAGCCCTCTTAATCAGGTTGGTAGTGTTTCTGTTCTTGATGTTCACACAATCTCGATTACGCCGTGGGACAAAACAATGGTTCCATTAATTGAGAAAGCAATTCTTTCATCGGATCTAGGATTAAACCCGATTAGCGACGGAACAAACATAAAAGTACCGATTCCGCCTCTTACCGAAGAAAGAAGAAAAGAACTTGTTAAACTTGTTAAAAAGTTTGGTGAAGAATCTAAAGTTGCTTTGAGGAATGTTCGTCGTGACGCTAATGATCATTTGAAGAAGATGGAAAAAGAGAAGAAGTTGACCGAAGACGAGTTAAAAGAAGCTGAAAAGGAGACTCAAAAATTAACCGATGAACATATTGGCAAGATAGATGAACTTATAAAGCATAAAGAAAAAGAAATTATGGAAGTTTAAGTAACTATTTTTTTGAGAAATTTGAATGAATTAAAAGCCCCAGGAAATCGGGGCTTTTTTGTTATGGGTAATCTACCTATTTTGCAATTACTAAAAAGCACAAATATCATATCGAACTAAAATTAATTACAATTCAAAAGAGGCAAAACCATGGCATTTAATCGTGATGAAGCTTTAAAGTATCATAGTGAAGGTAGAAAAGGTAAAATTGAAGTTGTTCCTACCAAACCATGTTATACGGCTCGTGAATTATCATTGGCCTACACACCGGGAGTTGCAGAACCGTGTAGAGAAATTGAAAAGAATGACGACGATGTTTACAAGTATACTGCTAAAGGTAATCTGGTTGCGGTTGTATCTAATGGAACTGCTGTATTAGGTTTAGGTGATATTGGTCCGCATGCCGGCAAGCCGGTTATGGAAGGTAAAGGAGTTCTGTTTAAGAGATTTGCCGATATTGATGTTTTTGATATCGAGCTAAAAACACACGATTCAAAAGAAGTAATACGTGCGGTTCAACTTTTAGAACCAACATTCGGCGGAATAAACCTGGAAGACATAAAAGCACCCGAATGTTTCGAGATAGAAGAAGAACTGATCAAAACAATGAACATTCCTGTTTTTCATGATGACCAGCATGGAACTGCAATAATTTCATGTGCAGCTTTAATAAATGCAGCTGAAGTAGCCGGAAAGAAATTAGACAAAATGCGTCTGGTTATTTCCGGTGCAGGTGCATCTGCAGTTGCTTGCTGTAAAATGTATATTGCCGCCGGTGTTAAAGTAGAAAACATTGCAATGTTTGATACAAAAGGACATATAAATAAAAAGAGAACAGACCTAAACAAATACAAAGCAATGTTTGCTCAGGATGTAGAATACAAGGATTTAACTGATGCTATGAAAGGTGCAGATGTATTTGTAGGATTATCGAAAGGGAATATTGTTAGTCAGGAAATGGTAAAGGGAATGGCAAAGAATCCAATCGTTTTTGCTATGGCAAATCCAGACCCAGAAATTACATATGAAAATGGAGTTGCTGCTCGTAAAGATATAATAATGGCAACAGGAAGAAGCGACTATCCTAATCAGGTAAATAACGTGCTCGGATTCCCGTTCATTTTCCGTGGTGCACTTGATGTTAGAGCAAGTAAAATTAATGAAGAAATGAAAATGGCCGCTACTAAAGCTCTGGCACAACTTGCAAAAGAAAAGGTACCGGAAGTTGTTATAAATGCTTACGGCGGAAAAGAATTTTCATTTGGACCGGAATACATTATTCCAAAACCATTCGATCCAAGAGTATTATGGTATGTAGCACCGGCAGTTGCCAAAGCTGCAATGGATACTGGTGTTGCAAAGAATCCTATAACCGATTGGAATAAATATAAAGAGCAATTACAGGAAAGATTGGGATTCTCTTCTGAGATTGTACGTGTTATGGTCCACAAAGCACAAAAGAGTCCTCGTAGAATTGTTTACCCGGAAGGAATAGAAGAAAAAATTATTCGTGCTGCTAATTCAGTTCAGGATGAAAATATTGGCCGACCTATTTTGTTAGGTAATCAGGATCAAATCAAGAATAAAATTATTGAACTGGGTTATGACGTTAATAACTTCGAAATAAAAGATCCAGAGACATGTCCTAATTGTGAAAAATATGCTCAGGAGTTTTATAAACTTCGTCAGCGTAAAGGAATTACACTAAGGGACGCAAGAAATCTAATGAAAGAACCAAATTATTATGCTTCTATGATGGTTAAGCTTGGTGATGCAGATGCATTGATTGGCGGATTGACTTATCATTATCCGCAAACAATTAGACCTGCTCTTCAATGTATTGGTGTTAGAGATGGATTAACAACAGTATCAGGAATGTATGTTGTAATTGTAAAAAATAAAGTCTTCTTTTTTGCTGATACAACTGTAAATATTGATCCTACTGCAGAACAACTTGCAGAAATTGCAATTAGTACAGCCGAGACAGTAAAATCATTTGATATTGTTCCTAAAATTGCAATGCTCTCGTTCAGTAATTTTGGTAGTGCACCTTATCCACAATCCGAAAAAGTAGCTAAAGCTGTTGAAATAGTTAAAAATAAACGCCCGGATTTAATGATTGACGGAGAAATGCAAGCAGATACTGCTGTTGTTCCTGAAAGACTTGAAGCTGAATTCCCATTCTCAACACTTAAGGGAAGCGCAAATGTGCTGATATTCCCAAATCTTGAAGCCGGAAATATTGCTTATAAATTATTCCAGAGATTAACTGATGCTACTGTAATTGGACCAATACTTACCGGAATGAAAAAACCTGTTCACGTAATTCAACGCGGAGATACAGTTGGAGATATTTTCAACATGACAGCAATAGCAGTTGTGGAAGCCGAAAACGGTAAGAAGTAATTTAATTGATTAAGTAAACAGCAATTTAAAAGCGCCTTATTATTAGGCGCTTTTTTTATATTTTTGAACAATAATTTTATGCCACTTCAAAAAGTTTATTGTGTTAAGGAATATTTTATATATAAGTGCTAGCGTGGTTTTATTTTTTGCTGGTCTTATTCTTTATGGAGTAATCTTAAATTCGGGAGAGATCTCTTTAGAAGAAGCATTAAAGCAGAATAATTTAACTAAAATTGATAATCTCAAAATAATAATTGATAGAAGCAGTTACCGTTTGCAAATATATTCCGGAAATACTCTTATAAAATCATATAAAACTGTTTTTGGAAAAAATCCAAGTAAGATAAAAACTTCTGCCAACGATCTTGTGACTCCCATAGGAGAATATCAGGTTTGTGCCATTGAAAATAATCATAAATATCATAAGTATTTACAACTAAACTATCCTAACGAAAAGGATGCCGCCGAAGCTTTGAAAAGAGGTTATATAAATCAGAAAGAGTTTGAAATAATTTTAAACTCTGTAAATAAAAATGAATGTCCAAATGGAAATACAAAGTTAGGCGCTAATATTGGTATTCATGGAATTGGTGAGTTCGATATAATTTTCCGGAATCTTCCATTTACTTTCAACTGGACAAATGGTTCTATAGCAATAAGCAATAAAAGTATTGATGAACTTGCTTCGATAGTGAAAATTGGAACGCATATAAAAATAACTTACTGAATTTTTTAGAGTTGCGATTGAAAAAACTATTATTCATTTTATTCATAACCGGTATAGTATATGCACAACAATCCCGGATGGTTGAGCTAAAATCGATTGAGTTTGTTGGTAATCAATCAATCTCAAGTTCGGAATTGAGTTCGGTAATTTTATCAAAAGAATCCCCTTCAAAACTTTCCCAATTTCTAAATAGTTTTTCAAGCTTTGGTAATCCGCCTGTATACTTCGATTCTTTATTAATTCCTTCCGATCTTCAGGCAATAAAATCTTTATACATAACACGTGGATTTTTTAAAGCAAAAGTTTCATATGAATATAAACTAAAAGAAGATGGAGCTTATTTAAAGTATATCATCAACGAATCCGCTCCAACCAGATTTAGATCCTTTACACTAAATGGATTGGAGAATAGAATACCGGGTGAATTTTTGGATGTAATAAATTCCTATGTAAAGGTTGATACAACGCTTATTTATTCCGATGCAATTTTAGAGGACAGAAAAAATTATACATTAGCTTATTTACGCGATCACGGATTTATGCTCTCTAATTACGAGCAACCAACACTAATTATTGATACACTGGTTAACCGGATTGATGTCATAATAAATTTTAATCCGGGTAAAAGGTATTTAATCAGTGATGTCTTAACGGTTAGAACCGGTGTAGGGATGGATTATGTGGAAGATCAATTGCTAAAAGATATAGTTGGCATTAAACCGGGAATGTATTACAGCCATTATGATATTCAAAGGGGACAGGTACGGCTCTATAGAACCGAACTTTTCAACTCGGCTATTATCAATGCAATTATTGCCGACACAACTGGTAATAAAGTCCCGCTAAATATTAGTGCAGATATTGGAATGTTGCACGAACTATCACCTGAAATCATAGTTAATAATGAGGATAATACATTTAATCTTGGTTTGGGTTTAAGTTTCACAAAGAAAAATTTTCTTGGTGATGCCAGAAAGCTAACAATAAGTGCATCGGCAGCAGCACAAAACATTTCAGAATTCCTGAAGCAAATGGCTCTTAATGATTCTACTGTATTTGGTTATACGGATTCCAGAATAAGTATAGAGCAACCATTTCTATTCGGACGGCCTATTAACACTAAAATAGAAACCTATTTTACATTGCAAAAAAGAAAAAATGAATATAACTCAACATTGTATGGTGCCAAACTAAGTTTTGATATCGAATTAGCACAGTTCACATATCTTAATTCTCTTTCTACATATTTTAATGTTGAGCGATCGGAGTATAAGTACAAGCGAAATTATTTGATTGATTTGCTAAGTAAGTTCTACCAGAGAATTCCAGATGTTGAAATTGACCAAAAGGAAGCTGATTCATTAGCAACCAAATTTGTAGATGATGAATTGGGCGGTCAATTATTTTCCAGAAGTACAAATACACTTTTAGGAATTATAATGGGCGCTAATAAAACCGATGATGTATTCTTTCCTACATCAGGTTATTCTCTTTCCTTACTGATTGAAGAGTCGAATTCTATTCCGTATTTATTTAGTAGTCTATTCGGTGCTTCGTTCAACCGTCCGCTCTATTTTAAATTGCTTGGTACCGGCTCGTTCTTTTTGCCATTCTATTCTTCAAAAGAAAATTCTTTTGGTGTCAAATTTAAAGCCGGACAAATTTTTAATTACCGTGGTGATAAAGCAGACATTTCACTTAATCAAAGGTTTTATGCTGGGGGTAGTAACTCTGTCCGTGGTTGGAGTACACGTCAACTTGTTCCGCTGGAACCATTACTTAATTTGGAAAATCCATCCCAGGAAGATCTTGAAGCTGTCCTGGCAAAGGGAGCTGCAACAGGAGGATTTTTTCTTTTCGAAGGTTCTGTTGAGACACGTAATAGACTATTTGGTAAATTCGGTACAGCAATGTTTATTGATTATGGTAATACATGGAACAGCATAAAAGAATTCAAACTGAATCAAATTGCAATAGCCGGCGGACTTGGATTTAGATATTACTCCGACTTTGCGCCAATTCGTTTTGATATTGGAATTAAACTTTACGATCCATCTGACAGAAGAAATTTCTCATCAAAAAAATTCCTTAAAGAGCTTGTTCAATTTCATATAGGAATAGGAGAGGCATTCTAATTACCCCATATTTCCCTTTTTTTATCTCAAATTTGGCTCTTTGTTTAGTAGCTCTGTTTTAAGTAAATTTGCAGTCACTTTTTAGGGAGAATTCATGATTTCCAGTATGACTGGATATGGCAAAGGATATGTTCAGGAAAAGGAAATTTCGGTTGAAGCTGAAATTAAAAGTTTGAATAACAGATATCTCGACCTTTCTCTTAGGTTGCCTAAATTTTTAGCTGCCAAAGAATTTGAGATTAGAGAAAAAGTTAAATCGCGAATAAAACGTGGTAAAATTTATTTATCTGTCTCTGTAAGGAAAGGCGATCTGGAAGAAAAGTTTAATGAGGTTGATCCGGCTTCTGTTAAAAACGCCATGAAAATTCTTAAAGATATCCGCAAAGTTTCCGGATTAAAAAATAAAATTTCTTTTAGTGATCTTATGTTGTTTCAAAACATGCTCTTTAAAGAAGATGATGAACAGGCCGGAAC
>Ga0067045_1028487_pt1 | contig 32524 bp, 36 predicted proteins | sample TerdegcTABiofilm_FD_59184 | JGI IMG/M metagenome (GOLD analysis project Ga0067045, IMG submission 59184) | Combined Assembly of (Gp0054472, Gp0054536) Wastewater bioreactor microbial communities from Singapore -Terephthalate degrading...
GGGGGGCCACGAACCGCCGGCGGCCCTGACCACAAGAAGGAGCCAGATGACAAAAGAGGATATTGAGGGGATTGCAGCCGCGGTCGCTGTGCAGGAAGTGCGGAAGATTCTCGACGCGGATTTCTCGGGACGTCTCAGGGAGGGGCTCCACGGGATCGAAAAGGCCCTTGATGCTGTGGAAAAGACAGCCAAGTCCCAGGACAAGCGCGGCGAGGCCGGGAATCGTCCGATGGGGGATGCGCTCTCAGAGCTGTCCGAGAGGCTTCGCACCCTCGAAGGAGAGCTAAAGAAGGTTGTAAAACGCCAGGAGTCGCTTGAACACACCACCGTCTGCCGTCCTTCATCGCCGGAGGATACCTGGATTCCCGAGGATCCGGAAGAGGAGCTCGATCACAAAAATCCCTCCAGGGCCTTTAAAGGTATGTTTGACAGGATGCCCATCTGACACCGTGCCTTGCGCTCGGCTGCTGTCGATGCTCGAAACCAAATGCTTACTCATTGTCGAGAGAGGAGGACCGCTGCATGCCCGCTCCCAACCTTCGTCAGGTTGCACGAAAGGGCGATCTCGCTTTCACCGATCTGACCAATGTCAATGGTGGCTTGATAGACAACAAGCGCCTGGACGCGTTCGTTGCGCTCGTCCAGGCCCAACCGACTCTGCTCAATGAGGTACGAATCGAGCGCATAGACCAGGCGAAAATGGATCTGGATTTCGCTGGATTTACTGGCAGGATCTCCTGGCCTGTGGCAGAGCACACTGCTCTCACTGAGGAACAGCGCTCGGAGCTCTCTTTCTCCAAGGTCACCCTGAACTGCCAGGATTTTGCCGCGTCCGTTTACCTCTCGGACAAGGCTCTCCGGAACAATAAGATGAAGGGGCGTCTCGAGCAATTCGTGATGGAGGAGATGGCACGTCAGGTAGCGTACGACATGGAGGAAGCAGCGCTTCTGGGAGACACGCTGGGCGGCCAGCCGGGCCTGACGGCCTTTGACGGCATCATCAAACAGTGCTCGTCTCACGTCATCGATTCGACCGCTGATCCTCAGGAGGTCTCGGACGCGATCTTCCTCACGGGCAAGTTCGCTTTGCCAGACAAATACTGGCGACAGCAGCCGGACCTGCGCTTCTACGTGAATCCCAAGGTCGAAGCACGATACGGACATTACATTGCTCAGAATCGTCAGACCACCGATGGAGACAGGGCCCGTGCGGACGATCCGTACGTCAAGTACACCTACCAGGGGATTCCCATACGGTCCGTTGCCGTCATGCCGGAGAACATGTACCTGCTGACCAGTCGTCTCAACATCGTTGTGGCTCTGGAGGAGGACGTCACGTACGAGTTCGAGCGGGATGGGGAACGCAGGCGAACTAAGTTCATCCTCCACTACAGTATGGACGCGAAGTTCGCAGTGGAGGACGCGGCCGTTCTGTTCAAGGGCATCGAAGCAACGCAATAGGGCCGCGTTCAAGGGGTCCCGCAAGAGTACTGTGAGCTCCTGTGGAAGGACCTACGGCGGGTTCTTTTTGCAGGAGCCCCCTCGGTAGGGGGAGCGTAGGGGCGCAGCAATCCGCGCCCCTACGTTGGGGGCTTTTTCGGCCTTCGCGCCCCCATCGCCTTGCACGAGGGGCCGAGAGGACTATCGCCATGGAGCTCATAACCATAATCGGCGGCGATCGCAGCAACAGCTTCATCACCGTGGCAGAGGCCGACGCTATCCTGGCCGAGCACACACTCTTGGACACTTCTTCCTGGGACGGACTCTCCGATGGAGAGAAGTCAGAGAGACTCGTCTATGCCGGGCTTATCCTCAAGAATCGGTACTCCTGGCTCCATTGGCCAGTGTACAAGAATCAGGGCATGCCATTTCCCCGATGGCACCTGGACGACGACGGTAATACTGTGTACGTGGGAAGCACCGGGCAGCCGGGAATACCTGAAGGCATTAAGAAAGCCCAGGCACTCATCGCTCTCAACGTAGTTCACCGCGCATCAGTACACCTGACCGCTCCAAGCCAAGGGAAGGCCGGTCCACTCATTCGTCGCTTGTCCCTCTTCAACTCTCTGGATGTGACTGTCACAGATACCCCCACCGCGTCCACAGACCAGAGCTCGCTCGGTCGAGTCACCGACTCTCCAAACTGGATGATCGAAGAACTGGTAAGAGAATACGCGGCACAAGCCTGTTTCTATCTGGATGACACGGATCGATCTCCCGAGCCGCTGGACGAGGTAAAAGTATGACCGGAATTCTCGGCAATCTTGAAACGTCGATCCGGGAACTGCTCGATTTCCTTTTCACTGAGGAGCAGCTCACCTCAACCGTCACCTATTGTCTGTACAGGGGCCAGACGCCTGGCGGTGAAGATCTATTTGACGAATTCCCAGTCCCCACTATCCCAGCCAGCAAGATCTCGGGTACTGTGCCTATACCCAGCCGGCTGCAAGCACAGAGCGGTAGTCGGGCGTACATTATCAAGGAAGAAGATCTCCCCGATCAGGTGTCCGTCAAAGACCTCTCCACGAGCGATCGCCTGGTACACGGGGACATCGAATTGCATGTCGTGGAGGTGGTCAAGACACTGGGCTTTCTCATCAGCGTAATTGCCCGCGGTGAATAGGAAACCGACCCCGCAGCTCTTTACAGAAACTGGAGAGCGACCCCATGGAACGGGAGCACATACTGCAGTACATCCGGACCATCCTGAAGGAACGGCTCGGGGCCTCGGTTACGGTTACCCGCAATATTCGCAGGGCAGCCTCGGTAAAAGAGCTGCCCGTGGTGTTCATCATCGACAATGGGGATGAAGTGCTGGAACCGGATTCGGGCCCGATCTCGAAACGTGTGATGCGCATAGACATAGAATCTGTCTTCCAGGGCTCAACGGAAGAGAAGACCCCGGAAGAATTGGCGGATTTCCAGCTTCGGATACGGAGAGCCCTTTACGGTGAGGAGTGCCGCCGTATCGTTGGAACGACCTACACCGGATCGATCTATGAGACCCGAATCTCCGAAATCGAGCTCCCGCACCGTATGGGCCCCAAGACTGCGGTCCAGAGGATAGGATTCGAGGTTGCGTACCTCGAGGACATCCGGCGCCTCTTCGAATGACCCACCCGACGAGCGAGGAGATCTTTTCATGGCCACCAGACCGAGCGTTCTCAATTACAAGACCGGCGGAGCAAACGTGTACCTGGCTGCATGGAACGGGTCAAATCCGCCTGTGCTGCCTGGCGATTACCTCCATGTCGGGAATTGCCCCCAGTTTTCGACGGAGCCGACGTTCGAGAAACTAACCCATAAGAGCTCCATGGGTGCAGTCTTCGAGGAAGACGAGATCCGCATCATCGACCGAGCCCTTCACATACGGCTTAGTCTAGATGAGATAAACGTGGACAATGTCGCAATCTTTTTCGGAGGGATACAAGACGACGACAGGACCGTGCGGCTCCTGGAAGCAGGCACGAAGGTCTTTGCCGTAAAGCTGGTCTCTGCAGACGATCAGGGTCCTAAGTGGACCATCGAATTGTGGAAGGTGGAGCTGTCCGGTGTGGGAGCAATGGAATGGATAACAATGAACCAGTACGCGAAGCTCGTGCTCCAAGGCAAGGTGCTCAGCGATGCGGCCAATCACCCGGCCAATCGATTTGGCCTTGGCACGCTCCCTTAAGGTCGATGATGCCCTGTTCACGGAGACCGTAACCTGTGTCGCAAAGCTACAACCGTTGGTCCAATAATTTGCTGTTTCCCGAGCGCACCATCGAGCACGACGGAGTGACGCTCGCGGTAAAAGGACTTCCTGCAAGAAAGGTGCTCAAACTGGCCTCCATGCTCCAGGCACTGGGTGGTCACCTTGGAGGCTCCACTCCGAAGCCAGTCAGGGATTGCTTTGCGAAGGGCTCTTTGTTGGCCTCGACCGGGAAGTACCTGGGTAGTCTCCTGGAGGAGTCCGTCGAAATACGGGGTACAGACCTAAGGGTCTTGGATCTTCCGCTCAGGATGTTTCGGAAAGTGTTTCAGGCATTTCTCGAGGTAAATCTCCACTTGGGCACCCATTCCTGTTCCGGAACGGCAACCGGGAATGTCAGCCGGCTCGCCGGCTCTCATCGGCATTTCGACATCCATTCCGAGGTCGGCAGGTGGTGCGCCATTCTCATCCGCAACGGCCACCGGTACAGCGAGGTTCGCGAATATCCTCTCCCTGCTGTGTACTACATGGTCAGGAATCTGCTGGAGTCGGGAGCGGTCCTTGAGACGCGGTCAACACTCAAAGAGCATTCCATCTGGGAGTTTGTCCGTGCTTTGAATCAGTGATCACGCGATTCCGTTTTCAGGAGTGCATCCAGCATGAGTTATATTCCCGGGTACGACATCGTGGTACTTCGCAACGGACTGGACATCTCCGACAAAGTGGTGAGGGGAAGCAGCACTCTTCAAAGGGACACTCCCGGCCGGTCGTGGGAAATCGAGCTTGCCGAGCCGATGGACCTGCGTGCTTCGGACACCTGGACTATCAAGCGGCGGATAGCCGGGTACGAATCCATCTGGTGTCAAAGCGTCATCGCGAGCGGCTTCGGCGGACAGGATGGCGTTCGGTCCGGTGGAAGAAATGTCGTGCGTCTGACTTCTTCTCGCCGAGTGTGGGGCGAAGCTTCCAGCGCAGGCACGTACGAGCTCCTCACGTATTGCATTCCCAAGACCCTTGTTTTCGTAAACGAGGACTGGCTTCTCTCCCTCTATCCACAGGCCAAATTGGTGGATGGTGTGATCGTGTACGGCGGGGTCGGTCCAGGCGGCCTCGATGCCAGCAGGATCTATCACTCGCGTCTTCCGGGAACGGAGTACGAGTCTTCGTCATTTGAATGTATTCTCGGCGTCCAGACGCATCATGCCATCGCCAAGCATCTGGCGAGACTGGTCGGTTATCAACTGAACACCAATACCCCAAACGTGGAGATTATCGACACGTACACAATCCAATCAGGCACCACCTGGCTCGCAGCCATTGAGAACATCTTTAAGCCTCTCTGGTTTCCCACAATCGAGATCAGCGGCTCCACGATCTATGTAAACGATGTCCTCTCGGACAGCTCGGGTGTGGGGACAGTCCAGAAAATCGTGCTGACGAACGAAGCCATAGAATCCGCGTCTCTTAATCTATCCGTTCAACAGAATAGAGAATTGCCTCTCGATCACCTCATTGTCACGGGCAGAAGGACGAAGGACACGCTGATCTTACAGTCGGATGATCCTGATTATACTCCTGTCGAGATTCCTGAAGTCGATCTCTCGACCGATCTCACCCTGGAAGTGTCCAGGACCTTTAGCGACAAGACCAAGTTTAAGCAGATGGGAGAATATGGGGGTCCGTTCGGCCTTCCCGATGAGCAGATCGAGCCCAAGGGAATCAAAGATCAGGTTCACCAGCTTAGCTTTCATGTGGACGAGTCCGAAGGGCGACGGAATTACGTGACGGTCGGAGAGAGTATCAAATCCTACGGCTACGACGATGTCGAGGTTGCTCGCAAAGAGATTGAATACAAGTATGGCAAAGGGTTGGTGCCGGTCAGGACTATCGAGAAGGAGTATGTTTACACGAACCTGCCCGGGACCGACGTGAAATCATTGCATCTCATCTCGACGAAGACAACGGTTCAAAGACACTGTCGAAAGGCCTTGAATCTTACGCTTACGGAAGAGATTTTCGAGGGGTTGGTCTTGTACGAGACGGCAGAAGTCGATGGGACCGAATACAAAGTGGATCCGATGGTCCTCGCAGATCTGCTCAGATGCGACACAACTCGCAGCATCATGGAGACCGATCCCAACACCAAGCAGGCTGTCCTGGAAATGACCCTTTCCGAGAAAACCACATCGATCTTCAGGACTCACGACGAGATCTTGATCAAGCATGAATCGATTCACGACAGACTGACGGATCATACCAGGACGAGCTCTCAGATTCTCAACAATCCGTTGAGGGACCGCAAGAAACTGAAAGCAGACCACATCTTCCGCAAAGAGTATTTCAGCGGTTCGGGCAAACTGATAGGGGGGTACGGACCTTGCTTCCACCCGCCAAAGACCATTCACCACGACGATATCGCCACGGAAGTGTTGGCTGATAAGGTTGCTGCACGCGCATTCGCGCGAAAGAATGTGGAAAGCAATAGCGAGTGGACGGTGCGGATTCCCTTCCCACTTCCCATCGAGTCCATCGCAAGCATTGTGACTCTTCCGTCCTTCCAAGCAACCGTCAACGGTCAATTGGTGACGGTCCCTGGCGGTGACTTTATTCTGATGAAAGCTCGTGAATCTTTCAGGTACTACGGCACTACCAACAGTGTCAACCTGGGCGTCGAGACATCGCTGACCGTGAGGGCGAAGTACTGATGTCGCACTGGCAGTTCTTGTACGCGTTTGGTGGGGCGGATCGCGACATGGCCGGTTCATGGCGCAACATTGTGGGGGCCCCGGTGCTCTGCGCACACAAAATCCCAAGAGGGTCTGAGGGCTACCGCACGGCCGTGGCAGGGATCTACCGGTTTAGCTTCGAGACTGCGGCGAGCGTCACCTGCCGCAGGATCAGTCCGTGGGACGCCAAAAACCCTCTGCTCTATTCCGGCAGGAGGACTGTAAGCGCAGATTATTCGACCGAGAATAAGAACCTGTTGCCAGGATGGTCTGTAGTTCTCAGGGAAGATGTCCGGGCAGGGGATGAATTCGAGATCGGCGTGGGATGCTGCTGGAACGGAGGCACAGGCGTTTGGCAGCGGATAACCGCCTTCGGACCTCGAATGGCAGGATTCGTTTCCACGGAGCAGTCCCTGAAGGCGCGGAACATTTCCGCTGCACCCTTGAGCGACTGCAAGCTCGTAGCCACGAACGCTATCCGGGTGGCAAGCAGTCACGGGGCATTGGGACCATTTTCGTGCTTCTTTCAGAGTGGAATCCTCAATCCAGAGGCAGACAGGGATCTCGATGGCTCAGAGGTCACCGTGATCAACTACATGCCCGGAGCACCCCCAACTGCGGACATTCTCATAGATGGTGACCCTATAGACGTTTACGACGTTTCTGCCGACTCCATAGTGCCCGCGGGTGCGGGCCTTCGATGTGATGGAGTCACCCTGTACCGATTCGCGGACGGGACCAAGTACCAGAGCGGAACCTTTTGTTTGGCGGAGGCGCTTCCTGGGGCAGGTACCACTACGATTCACGTCTCCGATGGTGGATCGTCGGCATGGCTTGCTAGCGACGAGGGCTCATTCGCCCCCGGTCCCGCCGGGATAGTCCTCACCGAGCAAGGTCGGAGCCCAGGTACGATAACAGCGGGAGGCATGGTTCCATTCAAGCTCAGAGTTCAGCCACCTGACTGCGATGCTCCCGACCTCGATGCCAGGATCTTCAGCCTCCGTGCAGTGGGGTTGGATGGTGCAGTCGTCGTGGACCTCGAACATCAAGGATCGTTTCTCCGAGCCACGGGTGACGCACTGCTTTCCGTGAGGATTACTGCGCTCAAGAGCGCATATCCGAGACCACGGTATTCACCTGACCCAAACGACCCCGGTCGGTTTGTACCTGACGACAATGGAGAATATGTGGAAGACCTCTCGAATCCTCGAACGTACCTGCACCATTCACTGGACCCAACTAAGGGGAATTACCGCAGTATTTGGCACTATCTTGCAGAAAACGGGGTGACTTTCTCGAATGTCTCGTAAGATCAATATATCCATACAAGGCATTTCCAAGAAAAAGAAGATCGAGGTGCAAGAAGACGAACAGGATGTCGTGTATCCGACTCTCCTCAATAATGACCTTCCGTCCCTCGGCACCGTACAAATCGAGATATTTGACGCGGAAACCTTTTGGGACGATGATGAAGCAAAGTGGGTCGACACCAGCCTGTATACCGGTGGTGTGGAAGAGAAGGGGTCTCTGTCATTTCAGATAAGGGGGTGCGGCAAGTATCTCGCTCGGGAGGACCAGCATATTGTCAAATATGTTGGGAACAAGTTCCTCGTAGACGAGGAAGCGCTCGTCTCGGAATATGGTGACCCGAGCTACGCACAACGATGGAAACGCAGGCCTCTCAATTTCGTTCTTGTAGACAGCGATCGAGACGAAGATAAGCGGTGGGATCACACGGGAAGACTGTTCAACATTCGTGCAAGCCTAACAAAGATGAAGGGAGAGCGACCGAAGAAGGACGTCAGTCCTGACCTGATTGTTGATGGAACAAAGAAAGGCGGGAGCATAAAGACCCAAACAGATCCAAACCGGATACTCTTTACAGCGGTCATTCCCGGCTCTTACGGGTTGAGTCTCGCAGAAGTCGGGACAAAGACGGTGGGACACTATTTCAACCTGAATGGGACGACACGACAATACTGCGTGGACTGGCTAGAGCCCGAAGGGATTTTCTTTGCCCCCTTCGATACCGTGGACACGGATACTATCAAAGTGACCGATGAGCCGCGATTCGACGCCGATGCCATAGATCCCCGAATAATACGGGCTACCTCGGGCGGGGTTACCAAAGCTCAAGTCTTCTATATGCCGCGACATTGGGCATATTACTGCCGGGTGGCAACGAGAACCATAGATGATCACTTGGTAGAAAATCGGAACGATCTGTCCTTTATTTACACAGGACCTATAGGAGAGTACCGCGGATTCGAGGATTGGCGCGGCAACTTCGTGGTACCGAGTTTAGATCCTCTTCTCTGTGTCAATCAATGGCATCAATGCTTTATTGTGAATTTCTGGGCCGGTGGCTGGTCTCGTCCTTGGCCCGGTGGTGCGGTCCTTTACGGAGATTGGGATTGCTGGGGAACGGCATCCTTGGGTTTTTCTCCTCTTGGTGAGCAAAGTGGGTTATTACAAAGCGTTGGAGTGTACGACCTTGTGTGGAATGGAGATTGCAGGGCCGTTTGGAACCATGGAATAGCCGGTAATCTATCAGAACGGGTTTACGAGACCCGAAACATGTCGTGCATGGTCCTCACCCAACAGCCCACCTATACACACTATGTGGGTCTCTGGTGGAATCGGTGGCCGGGAGACTTGGATTTGCTCAAGGCCCCCTGCGATGGTGACGCGGTCAATTTCTATAAGCAGGCGAGCCCTCCCGAGGACACCTCTTACGAATACGATGTGATTGGCGATGAAGGCAAGGAGGAGGCCATAGAGCACCTGAAGGCACTCGGGCTGTCGGAACAGGAAGCTCAAGAGATTGTCATTGGTGGTCAGAATTCTCTGCACGTTCTATCTCAATCCATCACGCATGAATGTCGAGTTAAGCGCGGCCAGGATACCCACCATGCTCACGGAACGACGTGGACCTGTCCGGATGGAAAGATCTTGACCACGACAGAGGTGGACGGGGCGCATCTTTATGGAGTGACTGCCAGAGAGAACAGGCTGGCCCCTCTCTGGAATTCTATAACGAACAGCAAATTCTGGTCGAATTACAAGCAATACACAAACATAGGAGGCTCCGGATACATCACAGACGATATTCCCTTTGGTGTAGGAATGTCGCCAAACAAGGCGGGGACGCTGATCGCGATAGTCAAGGTGGGTTCAAAGGTCTCTTACGTTTGGCAAAAAGTTGCCGAGGAGCTCACAGAGCGTGTTCTGCCGATTGTTGGCGGTTACCGGGGGCATTTTGTCGGATTCGAACAGCACGACAAAGCGGTTTCACGCGACCGAGAAGATTATGAGCTCGGGGATATTCACGGGCTGATCGTAAACCATTTCTCCGGCGTACGACGGAAGTTGGAGAGAATCCTCGTTGCATATGATGTGTCCTGCCGGGAGCATCCAGCTTATGGGTGGTTCGAAGAATTGGAAAACCACGGAAAGAATCGTTGCTGGAGAAGTCCATCAGCCCCAGGAGTCATTGCACTGGAAAGGCCAGTGTACGTCATGGTCACAAGAGAGATGCCTATACGATCATCTTCGCGCCGATACCTGCGGGAAGAATATGGGGAATCGTATCTTTCCGTATCCAAGGACTACAAGAATGGACGATAGCAAGAGACGACAAATCCGCGTGCTCATGGAACGATGGCGTGGCGAGCTTATCTCCCAAATGCGCGGCATCGGAATCATGATCCCCAATGAATGCCTGCCATTTGGTAGACGAATTACCGGGATTTGCGATTCGATCTCATGCACGTATGATGATAATAGATGGCTTTTCGTTGTGAACGATAAAGACCTTTCCGAGATCGAAGGGACTGACGTCAGGTTCGAGCGTGGAAGCTTTCCACTCTTTGGCCTGAATGTAGCCACCAAGGCAATACCTGTTGACTCGCCGGAGTTGCCAAGTGGATCCTTCACGGAAAATCTCAGGCGTCCCGGTAGCGGCCCAGTAACGTTGACTTCCAGCGATTATGCAATCTCGGTTCAAGCGCCAGCATCCGTATTCAAGATGAATGACGAAATGTTGGTTTTCCGGATGAACAACGCCGATCTGACGCAGCGATTTGCCGGCGGGCTCTTGTCGGTGTTTCGCAAGAGGCCGCCGGTCTTCAGTTTCACGCTCTTTTAGGGGCGCGTGGTGAAAACAGTGGCCCATCCGATGATGCGGAGTCCAGGGCAGATTTGCAGCGGCGCTTCCGGCGGATTCTTGGGGCGAATTTCTGAAGCGCCCGCGTCTCGCCAGTACTTGTATTCCGAGCCTGCCTCGAGCCAGGGGCCGATATGACACCCATCCCTTCGAGCGCCGAGAAACTGATTGCGCCGCGTTGCAGGGGGATCGATGTATTGGAAAGCAGGATCAAACAGAATAACCACGCCTACAATCATGTGCTACACCATTGGCCAGGCTCATGAGCTGCGGTTAACTCTTGCCACCGAAGCGGGTGACAAACTCACCAACGCGTATCTGTTTGTTGCCAATTCCTCGGATGTCGGCCTGATTAAGGCAAAGCTCGCTTCGGAAAGTCAATATAGAGAAATCGGCGGCGTGTTTGACGGTAATTGCCTTCTTGGCCACATAGCGGCAGGGGGCGAGACGCCCATAGACTTTCTGGTCGAGTTTCCTGAAGGCACACCGGACGGATATCGGATCATATCGATTCTCGTGGGACACGACGACGGAACCAAGCTCGTTGCGACATCGTTGTGGCTGATGACGTGGCAGGAACTATGGCATGCGAGCTGGCAAGAACTGTGGCGAGCAGACTGAGGAGAGAGTCAATCCACAGAGTACACGGATTACGCAGATGAAGAGACCCAGAGGATCTAATCTGCGGACATCTGCCTCATGTGCGGATATTTCAAAGAACAGGGATAGCATATGGCAATAGCAGTGACCTACGTGGCAGCAGACCAATTCAGCGTTTGCGGCGATCGTACCAACGAGCTGAAGAAGGGTCTCACGATTAAGGCCGTTCAAGGAGTTGACGGCAGTGTCGAAAGCGCAGTGGTCAGCTCTTCCTATGACGCAGGAACGGGATTTACCACGTGCACTATCGCTGAGAATTGTCTGACTCCGAATCTGGTTTCGATTCAGCACGGGTTGACGTACGCTGATCCTGACAATTGTTCGAGTAATTTGGCAAGGCATCTGCACACCAGTGCGTTCGACGGCGGATACATGCCGGCCGCCACTCTGAGCGAAGCAGAGGTGGAAGCCGCTAAGTCTCTTCCCGTCCCGGCAACCGGAGATGCCAACAAGATCATTAGAGTATTACCCACTGAAAATGGATATAGGAAGGTTTCCCTGAACGGTACCGCCAACCAAGTCACGATCACTCACAACGTCCAGGATACTACCATTTCATTGCCCCAAGATTTCGACACCGGCGCAAGCCCTGTTCTGGCAGGTCTTACTCTGACCGGTCTCACGGGCATCCTTGAAGGCAGAGGATCTTCACCCCTGGCTTCTATCGCTTCTTCGGCCGCGTATCATGTCCTGAGACGAAATTCGACCAATACAGCTTACGAATTCTCGCAGCCGTTTGCTATCCACGGAACCGCAGGAGAGAGCCTTTCTCAATTTGATGCCGTATACCTTGACGTCGTGAGCGAGAGATGGATGAAAGCTCAAAGTGGCAGTACAACGCAGAAAGGAGATGTGTGGGGAATTGTCACCGAGGATGGCGGCATTACTATTGGTAGTGATGGCGAAATACTCCTCTTCGGATTTGTGACGAACGAATCCTGGACGTGGACTCCTGGTGATATCCTGTACCTCTCGCAGACAGCAGGGGAGATAACCTCTACGGAACCGACGAATGCCGCAGTTATAGGACACGCTATCACGGATACGACGATCTTTTTTCTGCCGAAAAGCTTCTCGGGTGATGCCGGTCCTTCGGGGGTTATAACCGGGACAGCAGGTGAGGATCTGTCCGTATGTGACGCAGTATATGCCGATTACACCAATTCAGGGAGATATAAGAAAGCCACGAATAACGCCACGTCTCTGGAAGCCGCTGCAGTAGGCATAGCTCAAGCAAATATAACCGAAGGAGCAAGTGGTCCGATACAACTCTTCGGTACCATGACAAATGGAGCGTGGTCGTGGATCCCAGGCAAGTCTCTCTATGTCAGTGACACGCCAGGGGCATTGATTCAGTATGAGCCCAGTGCGTACGGAAGATATGTCAAACCCGTTGGTTACGCTGTGTCCGCCACGGAGATATGGATCTTTCCGCAAAGCGGGTGGCAGATAGGCAGCTCAAGCTCCGGCGGTGGGGGGGCACTTCCCGACTACTGTCCCCCTGCAATGAAGTACAAGGACAGCGATGAAATCATAATCCCAAAAGGGAGATATTACCGCATAGGCCATCGGATCGACGGTCAGTATCAAGATCTCAACAGCGCTGCTTCATATTGGGATCTGGCAACGAGCCTCGAGATAGACGTGGACGCTCCGGGAACCATGATCGGTGGCGACGTGGCAAGCTCCTGGTATTCCGTGTTCCTGACCGGGGAGCAGACGGCCCTTGTGCTGCCGTTTATCCGGGCCAAAACGGTCTTCTTTTCCGACCCCAATACCATCATAAGTCCTGCGAATCATGACGACGGCACTACGGGGAACAACAACTTCCTATCAGCAGACGACGAGCTCAATGGCTACAGGCTTGTGCTTCTCAGCAACACGGTATCCCATTACGGCAAGGTGTTTACCATTTCGGACTGCGTTAATGGAACACCGGATCAGATTTGTATTTCCGGCGACCAGACTCCCCATATTCAGGCGACCGACTGGTTGCAGACCATACCGCCCCAGTCTGTCCCTTCCCTGTACCTGGGGAGCATCAGGCTGGACTCCAGCGGCAATATCGTACAGTTTTATCGTACGAATTGGCAAGTACAGTATGCCTCATATATACAAGTGGCTGGCGTGCTCAATACGACTGAGAGCAACACGGATCTTGGGGCTGCAGTACCACCGACAGCAAAAAAGCTGCAGAGCCACATTACGATCAATTCAGGGGGAGGAACAAATGCCGCGGGTATGTCTGCAAACATCTACTCCGGAACTGCAGGAACGAATCTGGTCACAACACTATTTTATGCAAGCACCACTGCCCACGTCGAGCACAGAATGGGTATGCCGTTCGATTTGTTGCTTACTGCGGTCGCTTCCATGAGAAACAAGTTTCTTATGCATAACGGAACTGCGTGGGTGGCTGCTACCGAGGGATATTTCAGGATCTGTGGCTTTGAGGAATAGTGAACCCAACGGACGAGACGTCCGTTCTACTGGTTCGTGAGGGTGCAGCGCGTTTGCGTGGCAAATCTACCCAGCCTGCGAAATTGGTTAACGAAAATCAGTCGGTTATGGCGCTGGTTCTCTCTTTACCATAAGAAAGCGCGGCACTCGGTTTGTGATCCTCCAGTAACTGTTCTCGCCACTCGGGAAGCGGACAGCATCGTTGGCAATGACTGTACACTTCCGAGAGGCCTCGTGGATGTGCGTATGACGTACTTCAGCATCCTCATGGACTTCGTCAATTCGTTCCTTCAGCACGGGGCGGTATTGACCGCGTTACTGGCGAGCCTGGCGCTCCTGGGCATCTCTGTGTTCCGATACGCGAAAGGGATCTTGCACGACCTCCTCACATGGATGCACCGTGTCGAGGAACAGGTAACAACGCTCGAAAAAGCGTGGACTGCTCCCAACGGACACGTAATAGATCATTCGGCCTGTTTTAGAGGCGTTCGGGATTGTCTGGACGAGATCCGTGCGATTGCGACGCGTTTCGACCAGGTGTTCATGGAGCACCACGAAGACGCAAAGAGAATTGCCCACGAAGATCATTGGAAAAATTGTGAGCTCGAGCGGTGCCCTCAATTGCTTCATATCCATACCAGGTTGAGTGAAGTCATTCGCATCACCAAAGACCTCGCAGAAAGAGCGGAGGAGTCTCGGGCTGAAACCAGGGAAGCCATCAACATTTACATGCGGCGCTTCGACGATTTCGCAAGTCACGCGATTGCGGCGTTGAGACGCAACGGATGGGATTAAGAGGCTCACATGACGGACTTGGCACGAGCAACGAAGAAAACGAGCGATCCACACGAAAGGTGCCGGCAACAGGTGTTGCAGGAGCATGCTGCGTTGACCCGGGACATTCAAGTCTCGACCGGCTGCAGCGCAATCGATGCACGCTTCCAGGCCTGGCTCATCTTGTTCGAACGGGAGCTGGTTCCGATGGCTGCGCAGTAACAATGCGCTCCCAGAAGCTGCCTGGGACCGGTTTTACTTCGTGCAAAGACGAGGTAATATGACCGCTCCGGAATCCATCCAAGAAGGAGAATCACGATGCGCATAGTAGACGTGCGTTCCTTGGCTGTTCCAGAGGTAAAGATCATAGAGTTTTTCCGATATCGGGATCATAGAGGTTACTTCACTGAGACCTTCCGCAGGCAGGTGATGGACGAAATGCTCGAGTTTCTCCGGGGTACGGAATTTGTTCAAGGAAACGAAAGCCATTCCCGTCGGGGGGTGATCCGTGGGCTCCATTTTCAGTGGAATCCCTACATGGGGAAGCTGGTTCGCGTCATCCAGGGCCGCATGATCGACTTTGCCCTGGATGTTCGTACGGGCTCTGCGACCTTTGGCAAGATTGTGGCATACGACCTCAATCAGACTCCTGATGCCCAGACAGGCCAATGGATCTGGGTTCCCCCGGGCTTTGCACACGGATGCCTCTTCTGCGAAGACTCCACCATAGAATACCTCTGCACCGGCAAATACAATCCCGCGTGCGAAGCCGCGATTTCTCCATTCTCGGAGGACATTGACTGGTCGCTCTGCGATCCGGTGTTACGCGCTGTGTTTGAGGAGCTGAGCACGTGCACGCGCAGAGACGGCCTGGTGAGTGACAAGGATCGTGACGGCTTGACTCTGACCCAGTGGGCTTCTGATCCCCGATCCGAGAATTTCGTGTACGGGCAAATGGGATAATGAACGAGGGGGAATTCCCTCTCACAATACATCAGACAAAACAGCGAGGATCGCCAATGACGTCTCTCAGGCATCTGACACCGATGCTTAAGGCATGGTCCGCGGGAGCGCTCATATCGGTGGGCATCATCGGTCTGCTCCTGGCGATAAGTCCCTTCGTCCTGCCGGAATCCGATTCCATGGCTTTGTATCGATATTTCCTCTTGCGCGTGGGGGCCGCTGCATGGGGAATAGTGGCCATAACCGGCGGAGCCCTCTTCTTCGATCACGTGACACCAGGGAACTGGCTCGAAAAAATCGAGGAAGGAAATGCAGCCTGTGCGATCGTTACTGTCGGCGTTATTGTCACTCTTGGTCTCATGCTTTGCTATATCTGAATCTGCCGCTCTCGACGAAGCATACAAACGCTGCCTCGAGCGACAGCTCCGCTTCATAATAGCGAAAAATCCGCCATACTCTGCAGGGGGCGCTTCGGATCTGGAGAAGGGACTGGATTGCTCGGGATACGTGTTCCTTGCGTGCAAATGGGCCGGAATTCCGGGCGTCAAACGCACCACCTCGTTTCGCATGGCAATGGGGCTGGACGGATGGACTGGCAAAGACATCCCCCAAGAATCGTGCTCCTCCTGCGATTTGGCCTTTTGGACGTGGCACAAGTCTCTTGACCGCCCTTACGGACACGTAGGGGTCTTTCTCAAAGCCGGGCCAAGGCTGGAAGTGGCCCATGCTTCTTCCAAACGGGGGGTCGTGTTGGCTCCCCTGCGGGGCTCGCTGCAAACGGATCTTTCCAAGGTCAGATGTCTCACGATAGGAGAGTAGCGTGTTCGATCTCTTGCGGCCGTACATCACCATCGTTCGACTGTGGGTCGTAATCGTGCTGCTTGTCTCTATAGGTGGATACGTAGGGTACCTCCGTTACAAGATCCACGAGTCCGACCAGGAGCTGATTTTGCTCAAGGAAGCTGTAGCGTTGTGTAGCAACGAGCGCTCCCAGCTCCGATCGATGAATCACGTTCAAGCTGAGAACATGGAAGCCATCACCGAGTACTACAGGCATCGAAAATGCCTCGATCCGAAAGACGGAGAGCTAACCGAAGAGGAGCTGCGTCTGGAATGACAGCATGCACCTCTCAAGAATCTTCCCAGCGAAAAATGCGGTGGCTCAGGAAACGTCTCTCTCTTGGTGTGGCTATTGCTGCTCTCGCAATACCCTTTTCCTGTGCGCAGCGGGTTGTGGTTTCAGGCGGGCCGCGAATTACCCTCCCCGATCCTCCGGATCGTGTTGCCTGGAAGGAGGAAGGAGTGCCCGAGAAGCCGGGGACACATTATCTGGCCCCCCCCGTGAGGCTCGATCCTCGTGGAACTTTCACCGCACCTGAGGACGGAGGCATTCTCATCAAGTCGAAGGCCTGGCGAGGAATCCGGTACGGGCTGACGGAATGGCCCAAGTGGGGCGAGACGGTTCGAGCCATAGTGGAAAGTCATAACGACGCGATCGGTCGCGATGCAGCGAGGAGCAAGCCATGGTGGAAAGTATGGACGCCCGGGAGAAGGCATTGAAAACCGGTTCAGGCATAATGCAAGAGTGAAACCGTACCTGTAACCGTGATGAGTACCGCGCAGATTGTGATGTCACCATTTGCATTTAGACCAAACGAGGAGAAGCCATGTTGTCTTCATTACGCAAGCTTTGGGGATTCGGTGCCAGGGGAGAGAATTCGAAGCGACATACGTTTCAGCACATCCCCGCACCAATAATGCCGGGACGGGCGATCAAATCGAGCGAAGACCCGTTCAGACCTCGGAGGGGAAGCGATGAAGACCGGGGGACATCCTTGTATCACCGGCATGGCCTCATGGAGCCGCCGTACTCGTTTGCGGACTGTTGGGTCGATTACGAGCAATCGGATGTTCTCACGAGCTGTGTGGACGCAATAATCCGCAATTGCGAGAGGCCCCACGACCTCGAGTTTGTCGGGGACGACCTGACGGAGCGAGATACGCCCGAGATGAAGGCTCAGTGTCTCACCCTCACTGACTTCTTCAGCCGTGTCAACGAAAAGCACAGTTTTCTCAGCGTGCGGCGGAAGCTCAGGTTGGATCGCGAGGTCACCGGAAATGGCTTCCTCGAGGTGATCCGCAGCCTCACCGGCGGAGTGGAGCGTGTCTACTACTTACCGAGCACGTATGTCCGCGCGAGCGACATGGGAGAGCACGAGATACCGGTCACCACACGTATTCCGAGAGACGGCAAGCTCGTCGAGGTTACCATCCCAAAGAAGTTTCGTAGATTCGGAAGGCTGGTGGGGATGGGATCGAGTCATGTGCAGTGGTACAAGGAGCTGGGCGATCCGAGAGTCCTGGACCCCGAAACAGGAGAATTTTTCTTGGATCAGCACAAGCGCTTCTTGTGCGAAGACCGCAGGATTATCGACTCTGAAACGGGCCTGTACGTCAAAGGCCGCGGGGGTGAATTCCTGCTTCACAACAGGGCCATCCCTCTGGAGCGCAGAGCTACCGAGGTGTGGTGGTTCCGTGACAACTACGGCGGTAATGCCTATGGTATTCCCCGGTGGATCCCGGCATTGCTGGACGTCAGGGCCCGGTACGTGGCGAAATGGCTCAACCATGACCTCTTGAACCGGGGCGGTGTTCCGAAGGGTATCGTTCTCTTCCAAAACGGATCCATTTCCCCACAAACCCTGGAACACATCCGCAGAACCCTACAAGAATGGGGGGACCCGAGAAGGTTTAACCAATGGATCACCCTTAACATAGAGCCGGATTCCCTCAGCTTCGACCTGAATACTGGCGGGTCGAAGGGAGGAACGACCAAACCGGAATTTATCAACCTGGATCGCAACGAAGACTATATGTTCAAAGAATACCTCACGCATTGTGAAGAAGCGGTAAGGAAAGTGTACCGGCTACCCCCCATACTGACCGGTGCGGCTACGGAGTACACCCATGCCACCGCGTACGCCTCCCAGGAGGCCGCGGAATCCCAGGTCTTCGAACCCCTCAGGAACGAATTTGACGAAAAGGTAACTACGGAGCTCATTCAGACCGAATTCGGCATCTATCGCTGGAAGCTCAAGACCAGACGCACCAAGATTGGAGACCAGGAAACCTTTTACAAGGCGGTAGGCATGTGGTCCCGGGCCGGTCTATCCTGGAACCAAATGGTCCAACTCGGAAACGAGATGCTCGGGACAAGATTTTCGCCACGAGAAGGCGAGCTCTGGGATATGCCATTCGAGGCTCTCTTGGCGATGCTCAACAGCGGCGGCTGCACGATTCGAGACGGAGTCCTCGTGCCAATGGACGAAACCGTCTCCTGTCAGGACAGCGCGGCCTGACACGACGGAGGGAGGCACAGTGAGCTCGCGGCGTACCTCGTTCACCGAGGCTGAAGAAACCATCGGCGACGCTCTCAGAGCCATTGAAGAGTTCAGCCGAACTTTGCAGGACCTGTCCGATGCTGGCGATCAGGTGCGTTCACACCTTGAGGAGCCGGAAATCGTCTCGGACCTTTTCTCGTCATGGATGGCCGATTTCCTCGAAGCGTTGGAGCAGAGCACTGCGGAGGCCGCTCAGCTCAGCGGGGGAGCTGACGCTTCCGGTACGACCCTCCAGTCCCGAGACAGTACCGCCTATGCCGGTTCGGGAACCGTGGCGGTCGTGTCTCTGCATGAGCTTAACGACGCGGTTTCACAACTCATCTCCGCTTTGAACCGTATCGAGGCAGTGATGGAAAGGGCAACGGATATACAGGTGACCGTATCGGCCGGTGATGGATGGGATTAGCAAATGTCAGCGCACATAGGATCGGTGGTCTTCCCGTACCCGCTCAAATGGGCCGACAAGCCTGGTAGGGTCGTCGTAGGCTCCAAGACGCGGACGAGATCGGGCAACCTGGTAATCCTCACGGTGGAGAACGCGAGGCAAACTCACAGGGAAGCTCGGCTCGTGTTCGAGTGGACGCCTTTTGCTTCGGTCCAAACCTTGATTGAATACTGGCGCGCGGGCGCGTCCTATTCTGCAGACCTTGAAGGGACGGGCGAGATCCTCACCGTCCGATTCGATCCCGAGAAAGGGGTAACCAATTTGAAGCACCAATCCGGCAGGGACGTGGTCCACGCGCACTTCCAGGGAACGGAGAACGATCTGTACACCGGCGAGGTGAATCTGATCATAGAATCGTAGGGGGAGTCAGGGGCTCAAGGTTATCCCCGCAATAGAGGCGGGGATCCTGGATCATTTGTGGACACTGGAAGAGATAGCCGCCCCGATCAAACAAAAGGAGAGGACATAGTCCTTTCTGCCTTACAATAGCTCTTGGGAAAAATGATGAGATTCTGAATTAGCGTACCTTACACGTATTCCCCAATTTAATGCCCGCCGGCGTATTTTGTCCTTGAAATTGACTAGGAATGTCTGCTGGGCATCCACTTACTTCTTCTATGATGAGCTGACAAATCGCCATGTCGGGATAAAGGAGAAAAGTCAGTGGCCCAAGATTGGTGATTTCGAGGGTTATTGTTCCTTCGAAGCCAGCATGGATGGTTGGAGCTGTAAAATGAATCAATATGCCGCATCTAGCGAGCGAGCTCTTTCCTTCAACTCTGGCGCTGTAGCATTTTTGCCCTCTTTCAATAGGAAAATTAACACGCTCTCGAGTATTCCCCAGCACAAAGCTCCCACCCCTTAAAGTGTAGGGCTGATCTTCCGATATTGTTATCCGTCTTGACTGATTTGTTAGATAACTAGCAATGCCTCCCTTTCTGATGTCTATCGCGGTAGGACTATTGTTAACAGGTATTGTTATCTCTGTTCCAAGTCGTAAATCGATAGCGCTCGTGTTATACGGAGCCTGTGTTGGGTCTGTGTGTGGAAGAGGATCTATGGTAAACAGCCCCTCGTTTAAGCACTTGATTATTTCAACATTGCTGAGAATCATTTCCGTCACCCTCCTAACAGGGCACATCTACCCACGGGGTCGATGTCTCAAACGTCTCTCTGGGTAACAATACCCTCATCCTATCAGGACAAGTTGCTCGATTAATTAGCGTTACCCTCAAGTGTGGGACTCCTTTCCGTTCTTGAATCATAGACTTGTCAGCAAAGATGCTGACTGTAGCACCATCGATCAATTCTATTTTGACGGCGTACTCGTTAGTAAACATGCCATCTTTTATCTTCACTGGTATCCATATTACGTTTTTCCCCATCTCGTTCCCTCCTTTGCCTCCTGTGTTCCTTTCGCCCCTAGCTTGTGCGCACATCGTCACAAAAAACCTCCCAGTGAGCGCATATATGCACATCTTGTGAGAGAAAACAATCAAAAAGGTTTTCTGCAATTATCGTGCCGTTAGTCGTAGGTCGGACTCTGCCCGACAAGAGGATCGGCGGGCACAGCCCGTCCTGCGTGGGGCAAAACGGGGAGAGGTGTACATAAGGCATGAATGCTCTGGTATCTCTGAAACTGGAAGAACATCTCACAAAAGCTCCGAGAGGGGCCTCGGAAGCGCGAATCGTAGATAAAGAGACTCGTGAGACATATGCTCCAAATGGTCTAAGTTGACATTTTGCGATTCCTCCCCCCGTTAACGGGGCGAGGTTGAGCCTAGCCTCCCTTGGAGTACTGTCACTCCCGACTTCCCAGAAAGCTGATATAGCATTCCAAGGAGTCCTGTCCGCTACCCGTGTGGCAACGATAATTATGGGAGGATCGCGTACCGGTGGGACGACGTCTCGCCCGTCATTGTTGAAGGGGATTTCACGAGAGGAAGAATTACAACATGAATTTCTGCGCCTGTTACAAATGGCCGTAGGAGACAACCACTCCCGAGTGCTCCGCGACCCGCAAACTCTCGAGCCGTTTTTCCTCGACAATCGTACGGGCCGCGGTGGTTGCTATCGGGGTTGCTGTGGGCTCCTACTTCATGGCCGCAGGCTCGCGCCAATCAGTTATAGCTTTCATGGTTTTCGTGTCCAAATCGGCCTTGTACAACTTCGCCTTGTTTGCCGGCGCGTGGCTCGTGGGTGTGTAGTTGATGGCGGGGAGTGCACCTCCTGCGTCAAAATTGCTGAGGGTTTCCAGGGCCTTTTTCAGCGATTCGGGCGTGAGGTCCTTACCGGCACGTTTAAGGCCCTCGACAAAGACCATTGCAGTCGCTCCGGAGGCAGTATAGAGTGAAGTGAGCATTTTGTTGGGATCGCGATTGTTCTTCTTGGCAAGATCGCGAATCTGCTTCATGCCCGGAGAATCGTCTTCCCATCCGCCCACGAAGTTTATTCCTATGAAGTTCTTCGCGGCGTTCCCGCACGCCTTGACAACCGTATCGTCACAAGACCAGTTGATGCCAAACACGGTCGGCCAGTAATCGTATTTCTCCGCGGTCTTCAAGAAAGTGATGATCGGAGGAACCAGATTGCAGGTCACCACGTAATCCACGTTCGCTTCCTTGAGGGCAAGCACCTGGGAGCTGGCATCCACGGAACCAATGTTCAGGACGAGCTCGGAGGCAATGTTGACCCCGTACTGCTTCGCTCGCTTTCGGGCAGCCTCCAGGCCTTTCTTACCGAATTCGGTTTCCGCGTAGACCACCCCGATTCTCGGATTTTGGGCCTTCAGGTCGTTCATGATGTAATCGAACATCAATTCCACCTGGGCTTCATAGGTGGCTCCGAGGAGAAACACGTATGGCTGATACGGGTTGTACATTTCATCTGCAAGAGCGTTTGGAATGTTCGGTACCTTGTGCTCGTTGATCATGCCCAGCAGGGCAATGGTCTGGGGCGTTCCGCCACAGGTGGTAATGGTCAGCACCTGGTCCCTGAAAATCAGCTTCTTGAAGGCAGCTATGGCACTGGGGGTCTTGAATTGGTCGTCCTCCCAGATCAACTCGATTTTCCGGCCTTCGATCCCCCCCTTTTCGTTAACGTCGTTGAACACGTCCTGAGTCGCCCAACCCCAGGGCAATCCTAGCGCGGCTACGGGTCCCGTCTTCACCATGATCATGCCCATCTTGATCGTGTCCTTGGTCACTCCCCGCCCTTCCGGGAACGCGGGTCCCCCCAGGCAGATTCCGACCAGAAGCGCACTCACAAGAATACATACTCGAATTCTCCAGTTTTTCAAGGCCTTATACCTCCTTGGGTTATAGTGTGGTATCCGTTGGTTCGGAAATCAGTCACCCGGAAGCACATTAATACGTGAACGGCCAGTTTTTGAAGGAATTCTTGATCCGGCTCCAGATTCCGTTGAGACCGCTGGGCTCGAAAATCAAGAACAGCATGATCAGCAGGCCGAATGTTGCGATGTTCCATTCTTCGTTATACCGTCCCTCGAGGAAGGTCAGATGGTGACCAGCAAATGTGGCTACTTCTTTGATGAGATCGGGCACGATGGTCAAGAAGATAGCTCCGAAGATCGATCCGAGAATCGATCCCAGGCCGCCCACAATGATCATGGCAATGTACTCGATGGAGAGGAGAAGAGTGAAGTTCTCAGGATGGAGATACCCGGTGGAATACGCGTACAGCCCTCCTGCCACGCCGCCGTAAAACGAGCTGATTGCGAAAGACATCACCTTGTACCGGGTTAGATTCACTCCCATGATTCCGGCTGCGACATCTCTGTCCCTGATGGCCACGAAGGCCCTGCCTACGCGGGTGCGCACTATGTTTTTCGCCGCTGCAGCGAGAAGAACCACGACTAAGAAGATCAGGTAGAAGAGTCGGTATTCACCGCCGAGGGAATACCCGAAAAGCGAAGGCGCGGGCACGGAGATTCCGCGTACTCCCAGAGTCACCGACTCCCAGTGGGTAACGACGTATTCTATGACGACACCGAAGGACATGGTTGCCATGGCCAAGTAAAGCCCCTTGAGGCGCAAGCACGGGAACCCGAGGAGAATACCGAAGAGCGCGGCTACCGTCCCTCCTGCAGGTATAGCCACCCAGAAGGGCGCGCCAAAGCGGGACGCAAGGATGGCAGTGGTGTATGCGCCGATGGCGAGAAACGCGGAATGCCCCAGGGAAATCTGGCCGGTAAAGCCGGTGAGGATATTCAAACCGATGGCGCCCACTATGGCTATCCCTGCTATGTTGGCCATATAGACCACGTACGGATCTCCCCAGAGCGGGAGCGTCGCCAAGCCCACCAGGAACACACATAGCCAGCCTTTTACCCACACCGTGTGGAAAACCCGGATGTCTTCCTGATACGACTCTCTGAAGGTCTTGCTCCTCATGGTCTCTTCCGGCTCCTGCGAGGATCCCTGTAATTGATCCTTCCGTCTTCCACTAATGATGAAGCGCTCGAACGCGTTCCTGAGAGCATTTCCCACGGCAGGCCGTTCGCGGCCGCCGAGAATGCAACCGTGCTTGGGACCCTACACCCGTTCGATTTCTTCCTTCCCGAAGAGGCCGTAGGGCCTGATCATGAGGACCACGAACAGCACCACGAAAGCGGTGAGGTCCTTGACGCCAGGCATGGCTTCGTCCAGGTAACCTCCCACAAGGGTTTCCAGTATCCCGATAACGAGGCCCCCTATGATGGCGCCCGGTATGCTCTCCATCCCGCCCAGGACTACCGCGGGAAAAGCTTTGATGGCCACCAGGGACAGCCCTATGTTGAGTACCATGACGTTCGCCAGGAACACCCCCGCAACTGCCGCAATCACGAAGCTCAGGCCCCAGGTCAAAGAGAATACGCGTTTGACGCTTATCCCCATAAGCATGGCGGTATCCTGGTCGTTGGCCACGCCGCGCATCGACAGACCAATGCGGGAATATTGAAAGAAAAGGAAGAACAGAATCACCATGGCCGATGCCAGGATCATCGACCAGAAATGCGTGTGGGAAAGCACCATTCCCCCCAGTTTTATGGGGGCAACAGGAAAGGGCGATGGAAAAACCTTGTTGTCGTGCCCGAAAACGATGCCCGCTATGCTCCTGAGGAAAATTGAAAGCCCGACGGTCACCATAACGACCGCAAACTGGGGCTCGCCTATCAGAGGCCTGAGAACGATCCGCTCAGAAAACATACCGAATCCCAGAGCACAACCCCCCGTGATGGCGAGTGCCCAGACAAATGGAACCGATGAATTCACGAGAACATAGCAGACGAGGGCACCCAGAAGCATGGCCTCGCCGTGAGCAAAATTGAGAATGTCGGTGGACTTGTACAGGAGCACGAATCCGAGCGCCACGAGGGCGTAGAGGCTCCCAACCGCGACACCCGAGACCAGTAATTGCACGACATAGAGCACGCTTTCACTCATGTTCGCCCCCTTTTGGCTTTCAAAGGCTCAACTCGCGGACGCGTGCAGAATCAGTTGTACATAGCATCAATCAGATGCCTAAATTTCTTCTCGATCATTGCTCTCTTCACCTTCATGGTTGCGGTGATCTCCTCGTCATCCTGATCCAGCTCCTTGTCGAGGATGGTAAACTTCTTGATGGTCTCAACCCTCGCGAAGTTTTCGTTGCTCTTGTCCACCTCTCCCTGGATCAGCTTCCGCACTTCTGCGTGCGTCGCGAGGCTCTTGTAGTTTGTATACGGGATACGGTTATTCTGAGCCCAATGGGCCACAGTCTCAAATTCAAGCTGTATAAGGCAGGTCAAGTATTTGCGACGATCGCCGATGACAACGGCTTCCTTCACATACGGGCTGAACTTCAGGCTATTTTCTATTTCAGATGGCGAAATGTTTTTCCCGCCTGCTGTTATGATGATGTCCTTCTTTCGATCCGTAATACGCAGATCGCCCTGCGCGTCAATCTCGCCCACATCCCCCGTGTGTAACCAGCCATCTCTCACGGCCTCTTTCGTAGCATCAGGGTTTCCGTAGTATCCGGCGAACACCAATTCCCCACGTTGCAGTATTTCGCCATCCTCGGCAATCTTGATTTCTACACCCGGTACAGGCTTGCCCACACCCCCAATCTTTATCTCCCCGTCCCGCGGGATGCAGGAGATGCCGCTTATTTCGGTCATGCCGTAGCATTCCCGAATCGGAATGCCGATCGCGTGGTAGAACCTCATAAGGTCCGGCGAGAGCGGAGCTGCTCCGCTCACGAAAATGCGAGCCTCGAGAAGCCCCAAATGATTACGCAAGGGTCTGAAGAGGAGCAGGTAGGCGAGCGCATGCAGGATTCTCCAGTGGATGGGGACCGAGCGCCCCGCGAGCCTCAATTCTGAGACCTTGCGTCCCACCGGTAACATGGCGTTAAATATCCATCGCTTGAAGAAGACCGCATCCTGCATGCGGATCATGACGTTCGAATGCATCTTCTCCCAAATACGAGGAACGTTGAGAAACGCAGTCGGAGAAATCTCCTGAAGATCGTCCTGAAGCGTCGCGACGCTCTCCGCGAAGTTGACCGTGCACCCGGCCCACAAGGGAAAAATGAGCGAAAACATTCGTTCCGCTATGTGGCACAGAGGCAGAGCGGACACAAAGGAATCAGAGGCCTTGAAATCCAGGACCTGAGACAGCCCCCGGATCATGGCAAGCACGTTCCGGTGAGTTATCATTGCCCCTTTGGGCTTGCCCGTGGTCCCGGAGGTATACACAATTATGGCCACGTCGTCAGGATTCGTGCTCTGCACCATTTCCTCGAAGAGACCCGGCTGCTGGTCGTGAAGCTCCTTGCCCAGGGCTTCTACTTCAGCGAAGCTGATTAACAGGGGATCTCGGTACCTGTGCAGCCCTTTCATGTCCACAACGACGATCTTCTGGAGCAGGGGGACCTGATCCTTGATTTCGAGCACCTTGTCCACCTGTTCCTGGTCTTTGGCCACTATGAAGCGGGATCCGCAATTCTCCAAAATGTACTGGACCTGAGAGGCCACATCCGTGGGGTAAATTCCTACCGAAATGCCAGAGGAAGCCTGGGCAGCCAGATCAGCATAGAGCCATTCTCTGCAATTGTCTCCTAAAATCGAGAGCTTGTCGCCCTTACGGAAGCCCAACTGACGCAACCCGAGGGTAAAGCGGCACACGTGCTCCCAGTACTCCCGCCATGTGGTACGCTGCCAGATGCCGAGGTCTTTCTCTCTCAACGCTACCCTGTTCGAGAAGAGATCCCGGTTCCGAGCGAACAGCTTCAATAGGGTATCCGGCTCCACAATGACTCCACTCGTGCCGCGTTGCTACTCCCCCAGGTACGCAGCGATGACCCGGGGATCGCACTGCACCTCATCAGGCGTTCCCGCCGCGATCTTTGACCCGAAATCAAGGACCGTCACGGTGTCCGCGATATCCATGACCACCCCCATGTCATGCTCGATCATGACGATGGTTACGCCCATCTCCTCCTTGACATCGAGCACGAATCTGGCGATGTCCTCCGTCTCCTCCACGTTCATTCCTGCTACGGGCTCGTCCAACAGGAGGATTCGCGGCTTCATGGCAAGAGCCCGTCCGATTTCCACCCGTTTCTGAACGCCGTACGGCAGGGTTCCCACTGGTTTCTTGCGGACCTTTTCGATTTCGAGGAAATCGATAATCTTCTCCACATGGAGCCGATACTGCACTTCCTCGGCCAGCGCTCGTCCGAAAAAAATCGCCCCGGAAAGGGGCCCCGTACGCATCTGGGCGTGGCATCCCAGGAGGAGATTGTCGATGACATTCATGTGGCTGAATAGCTCGATATTCTGGAAGGTTCGAGCTACCCCCGCGTGAGCGATTTCGTGTGGTTTCCAGCCTGTGACGTTCTTTCCATCTAGTAATATCTCGCCATCGGAGGGTCGGTACACGCCGCTGATGCAATTGAACAGCGAGGTTTTTCCCGCGCCGTTGGGACCGATCACCGCATGTAGCTCGCCCTGCCTCACCTTCATGTCGAGGTGGTTCAGGGCGAGTATCCCTCCAAAGTGAAGAGATACATTCCTGATCTCCAAGAGCTCCGTCACCAGCGTATTCCTTTACGAAAGCCAGCGCTTGCGGCGTTTGTAATGCTTGACGTTTGCGTAGCTCTTCTTTTCCGCGTCTGCACTCACTCCCAGGTAGAACTCTTTGACGTCTTCATTTTGCAGCAGCTTTTCCGTGGGGCCGTCCAGGACAATCCTGCCATTTTCCATAATGTAGCCGTACACTGCAAAGTGCAGGGCCGCAAATGCATTTTGTTCCACAAGCAGGATAGATGTTCCGGATTCGGTATTGATACGCCGGAGAATGCCAAATATCTCTTTGACCAGCAGCGGCGCAAGACCGAGTGACGGCTCGTCAAGCATGAGCAGTTTCGGACGCGACATGAGAGCCCGGCCTATGGCGAGCATTTGCTGCTCGCCACCGCTGAGGAGAAGGGATAGCTGTCTGGCCCGGCTTCGAAGTATCGGGAAGTATGAGGCGACTGAGTCGAAATCCCGTTGCATCCCTGCACGGTCCCGCCGGGTGTGGGCTCCGATCCACAGGTTCTCCTCCACCGTGAGGTCATCAAAGACCCTGCGTCCTTCAGGAACCATGCTAATTCCCATCCGCACGATGGCATCGGGATCTTTGTCCGCGATGGGCTGATCGTTGAATCGGATGTCCCCTTCGGGCAATTCCCCGTTTTGAAATTTCACGATGCCGCTTATGGCCTTCAACGTGGTGGTTTTGCCTGCCGCGTTGGCGCCCAATAGCGCTACAACCTTGTTCTCGGGCACTTCAAGGGAGATGCCTTTGAGCACCATGATGACCTTGTTGTACACAACCTGAATGTTGTTTACCTTGAGCATAGGCTCATATCCTCGTCACCGAGTCCCTTGGAGCCGCACAATCAATTGGGCGCCGCACCGACGCCCGAGAGCTCCGTTTCCGCGTTTCTCAGGAGGCGTTTTCCACAACGAAGGAAAATCCCATTCCGCCGCCAGCACACAGAGACGCAACTCCCGTCCGAAGGCCTTCCGAACGGAGGGTGTGGACAAGGCTCACGACCAGCCGGCAGCCCGTGGCCCCTACCGGGTGCCCCAACGCTATGCCGCCGCCGTTGACGTTCACCTTTTCTCGGGCCAGCCCCAGATCGCGCTCGCACGCGAGATACTGGGCCGCGAAGGCCTCGTTGATCTCGAACCTGTCGACTGCATCCAGCTCGATCCCCGCGCGGGCCAGGGCCCCGCGAATGGAAGGTACCGGTCCAATACCCATGATATGCGGGTCCACGCCGGCCACATAGTAGCCCCGTACCACCGCGAGAGGCGGCACACCCAGTTCTTTGGCCTTTTCCGCTGTGGTTAGTATCGCCGCGGATGCTGCGTCGTTCATCCCGCATGCATTTCCCGCGGTTACCGTTCCGCCTTTCTTGAATACAGCGGGAAGTCTTGCCAGCTTTTCCATAGTGATGTCACGGCGCACATGCTCGTCAGTGTCGAACAGGACAGGGTCCCCTTTGGATTGGGGAACCGGCACTGGTACTATCTCCGCGGCGAACTTCCCGGCAGTCCACGCGGCTGCCGCACGCTGATGACTCAGGAATGCAAATTCGTCCTGCTCCTGCCGCGAAATTCCATGCAATTCAGCGAGATTTTCCGCGGTCAGCCCCATTCCTACCCCGATCGGGTACTCTTGCATACCTCGCCAGAGCAGATCATAGGACACGGAATCCCGGATGCGTTGACCCCATCGCGCAGACTCAGCGATGTACGGGGCATTGCTCATGCTCTCTACACCACCAGCCAGCACCACGTCAACTTCGCCGGTCTGGATCGCCTGTACCGCGCAGATCAGCGCTTGCATTGAGGAACCGCATGTGGCATCAACGGAAAAAGCGGGTACGGTTTCCGGAATGCCGATCTTGTATGCTGCTATGCGACTAATGTTGACATCGAGAGGAGCAAAGCAATTGCCGAAGATCACCTTTTCTATCCAGGAGAATTCCCCGGCAACACGTGCCACCGCGGCGTTCATGACGATCTTGGACAATTCCACTGGCGAGACGGCCTTGAGGGAGCCGCCAAAGGCCCCAATCGCTGTCCTCACAGCCGAGATCACAACCACTTCTTTCATGATTTCACAGCCTCCTGCTTAGGCGTCGGGATAATTTCTCAAGATTTCGGACAACGGCACCGTATTAGAATTTGTGATTCGATCTCGCTTCTTCACTCACAAGGCCGTAGAGAAAGATCTCACGAAAGGTCCGGACGTAGAGCTCGCCGTCGAGATGACGCTTGTTTAGTGTCCATTGATGAAGGACCCCGTCATGCAGGGCCATGAAGGTCAACGCAGTGATTGCCGGGTCAAGATCTCGCTTGAAGAGCCCCTGTCTCACTCCCTGTCGGACAAGTTCCGAGATGACTTTCTGGTATTCCCGGTAAACCTGGTTGAGAGCCGGCTCAAAATCCACATCCGCGTACAGCTCGGTGGTAAGGAAGGTTTGGAACACGCACAGCTCCTGGTTTTCCACTGCAAATCGGGAATTGAAGCTTATGACACGGTGGATCTTGTCCAAAGCGTTTCCCGAGCTTTCCTGGAGAGCTTCTATCATCCCGCCGATGAAGCGAGATTTGAATTCGTCGATGAGCCTCAGAAGGAGCTCGCCTTTGGATGAATAGTGTGCGTATATGGCGCCCTTTGTGACGCCGACCTTCTTGGAGATATCGTTGATGGATGTGCCGTGGTAGCCTTTGCGGACAAAGAGCTCGAGCGCGGCGTTGAGGATTTTGGATTCAGTGTTTGCGGGCGGCTTCATAAGGAGGCCCCTAGTAGCATACTAGCCGACCGGTATCCCATTCCATCGTACCTCCCTCCCATTGTCAACTCTTTTTCTACTTTCGTCCAAAATTTCTGTAAAAAACCACGCCACTCCCCCTATCGCGTTACCCTATTCTTTGCCAGTGGATACCGGTCGGTTAGTACCCTCGCTGCGCGCCCTCCACCGCCGCACTAGAATTACCTTCCACCGAACCTCGGACTTTTCCCCCTCCAACTGCTATAATCGCTCTCTCCCTGACCCGGCGTCCGGATTTGCGCGTCAACAGGTGGGGCATGGCTACACAGATTCCTCCTTCTCTCAGACGATTGCTCTTCTTCGCCTTTCTCCTGGCTTTGTTCCTGTTCCTTGCCTTGTGGGCTCAGCCGCTCGTCCACCCCTATTTCGACCAGGTTGGCATCCGCGATGCCGGCACCACGTTGAGCTCCATAGTGACAGGGCCTCGTCCGATCGCCACGTTTATCGATCGAGCAATGCTCCATGTGGAGGGGCCGCTTCAGTTCACCCTGCTCAACGGGTACATCCACGCAGTGGGTGACTTCCTGCCGCTGAGCCCTGCAGTTGTAGCGTTTCCTAATGCCCTTCTTGCATTAGGGGCAGTTGTCTTCGCGTACTTGCTAGGAAGGAAAACGCATTCTGAAGAGCTCGGGTACTGGTGCGCGTTGGCCTTTTCCCTCGGGCCATGGCTCGGCGAATCGCTGAGGCAACCGTGGTATTTCAACTCGCTCTCCTGCTTCTTGCAGTTTTCCGTGCTGTATTCTTTTGTGAGCCTCGCTCGAGACCCTGAATCGCGTCGGTACCGCGTTGCAGCACCCGCGTTTCTGGCTGCGTACCTCTCGACCGGTATGGACTGGCCGTCGTTTCTCTTCAGCCTGGGGCTCTTCATGCTCCTGAGCGGTCGACTCAGGGTATTTCTCCGGAATCCGTACAATGTGCTGCCCCTGGCCGTGGTCGCGGCACATGTAGCCTGGCCCATAGTGCTGTACTTGACCGGGCGTGAGCGCTTCTTGCCCGTGACCATGCTCCTCTATCCCTTCTTGCGGTATACGGATCTTACTCAAAACCCGGATTTCTGGGGTCGGGTGTGGAACAATGTGGTTGTGGGGTGGGGGCCTTTGGTCCTGTTTGCTCCCGCGGGCATGGTGATCTATTTCGCGTACGTGCGTCGCATGATGCCGGATCGGGTGGTGCGGGCGCTGTTCGACGCTTCTTCCGTTTGGTTCATCGGAGGCCATTATGCACTGATCAAATCCTCCACCTCGGCCACGTACCTGTACGTCGTGGCAGTACCCACCGCGCTGCTGGCAAGCCTCGCCTTCGTGAGACTCCGGCTGTCTCACGGCATCGCGATTGCAGCGATTTTCCTTTCGGTTCAGGTGTACGTGACAGCAACCAGACACTTTTCGGAGGATATCAATGCCGGACGCAGAGTCCTGGCTGCTGCCACCTTTTTGCTGGAACAGCGGCCCGATCTGCTCGCCAGGGAAAAGACCGCATTCCTCCCGAGAAACATGGCAGCGAATGTTGGTCAGTACGCTCGAGGTCAAAACAAGCGGATTGTCATGCCTCAAGAATTCCCTGTGGAACGGCACAAGCATGCCATAGGATCTGAGGAGACAGTACTTCTCGCATTCGTGGACGCCTATAATGGAGACGGGCTGATCTCTGCCGATTGGGTAGTGCTGGATTCCGAGCTCTTTTCCGGGGATCTTCAGGCCTCGGGGTTTTACGGGCGCCTTGCGAAAGATTCGAGAATCAGGTGGATTGCGTGCTTCCGGGACTCGGGCGGCGAAATGTTCATCGGAGAGGTAACCCCAGGCCAAGGGTCTCCCATGGAAGAGGCCCCCAAACTGGATACTGACATGCTCTCGCGGATGTACCGGGATCGGTATGACCGGATCAGTCACCTTAAGAAGAACGTTGAGTATGTGGATCATTATTGAGGGAGGACAAGGAGTCAGGTCTTGTTTCTTGATCTTCCTATCACCTTGTAAACTCGCCTGCGCGGTCTAGACCGGACCAGTGGCCTATTCACCGACAATCGTCGTCACAGATTCGTCAAGAAACAAGACCTGACCACCCGGACACAATTCCATCGAGCCCTTGACGCGCTGTCACGAGTCCGCTAAATGAGCCGCCATCGGTCCGGTCATGGACAAGGGGTCAGGCCTTGTTTCTTGATCTTCCTATCACCTCGTAAGCTCGCCTGCTCGGTATGGACCAGACCAGTGGCCTATTCACCGATGCTCGTCAGCACAGATTCGTCAAGAAGCAAGGCCTGACCCCAAATGCTTACGATTAAAGGAGGACATTAGCCTGATGTTCGAAAAGGTTCAGCAAACAATGGAGGAAGGCGTCGTCGATCCCGCTTCATCACCAGTC
>Ga0067045_1003027_pt1 | contig 32518 bp, 32 predicted proteins | sample TerdegcTABiofilm_FD_59184 | JGI IMG/M metagenome (GOLD analysis project Ga0067045, IMG submission 59184) | Combined Assembly of (Gp0054472, Gp0054536) Wastewater bioreactor microbial communities from Singapore -Terephthalate degrading...
TAACTCTTTATTGTAGTAGCAAAAGCCCAAAACCCTGTCTAAATAGAATATCTCGGACAGGGTTTATGAGCAATACTGATGGCCATAGAATGTGAGCAAGTTGCGGTCAAATAACGCGAGCGGCGACACTTACCCTTTTTCACAGATTATGTTTTTTATGAATGAGGAGTTTAATGAAAACTGTAATTATTATACAAGCCCGTATGACTTCAACCAGGTTGCCGGGTAAAGTTTTAAAACAGGTTATGGGCAAACCTTTATTAGAGTACCAAATCGAGCGACTGCGCAGAGTTCAGCTGGCAGACGAAATGGTTGTTGCCACCACCACCAATGGAACAGACCAGCCTATCATCGACTTGTGCGCCAGGTTAAACATACCTTACTTTCGTGGTTCGGAAGATGACGTGCTGGCCCGTTTTTACGAGGCAGCAGTAAAACATGAAGCAGATGTAATCGTGAGGATAACCTCTGATTGCCCTGTAATTGATCCTAAGGTAATAGATAAAGTGATTCAATTTTACAACGATCACTATCCTGATTATGACTATGTTTCCAATACTTTGATAAGAAGTTTCCCCAGGGGAATGGATACCGAAGTGTTTTCCGCCAAAGTTCTTGCCGAGGCATTTTTTAAGGCGAAAGCATTTAACGAAAGAGAGCATGTTACACCTTTTATATATAAAAATCCGGAAAAGTACAGGTTAGGTAACGTTTCTTACGTGTTAAATGAAAACCGCCACCGTTGGACGGTAGATACAATTGAAGACTTTGAACTGGTTAATAAAATTATTGAACACCTTTACCCACAAAACCCTCAATTTTCGTTGGAAGACATTTTAGGTCTATTTAAATGCTACCCGGACTGGTTTTTTATTAACTCACATATAGAACAAAAAAAAATGGATGATAAATAAGGATAGTTATTATTAAAGCTTAATATGGAGATTAATCATGAACATCGCGTTTCGTACAGACGCATCCGTAGAGATGGGTACGGGTCACATAATGCGCTGTCTCACCTTAGCCGGTGAATTGCGTGAAAAAGGTGTCAAAGTCTCTTTTATCTGCCGGTTATTACCGGGTAATCTTTGTAATTTTATTGAGAATAAAAACTATAGAGTCTACCGGTTACCTTTTGAACAATCACCATTAAGACATTACATGAATACTCGACACGCGCAATGGTTGGGTGTTGCTTGGGAAACTGATGCCGAACAGACAAAGGAAATCTTGGAAAAAGAAGAGGAAAATATTGACTGGCTGGTTGTCGATCACTATGCTCTGGACAGCCGCTGGGAGTCACAGATAAGGCCGTACGTAAATAGAATCATGGTTATTGATGACCTGGCAGACCGGCCCCATAATTGTGATTTATTATTAGACCAAAATTTATATGCAAATATGGATACTCGCTATGATGGTCTTGTTCCAAATCACTGTCAGAAGTTGCTGGGACCTAAAAATGCTTTGTTACGCCCAGAATTCAGAGAAGCAAGGAAAAAATTGAGGCAGCGCGATGGAATTGTCAAACGTATTTTAATTTTCTTTGGAGGCAGTGATCCGACCAATGAAACAGCTAAAGCGCTTCGAGCTATACAGTTAATCAATCGCCCGAATATAAACGTTGATGTAGTTGTAGGCGGAGCAAACCCTCATAAAGAAACGATAGAACGACTTTGTTCTTTTATGACAAATACAAACTTTTACTATCAAGTGGATAATATGGCAGAACTGATGGCCAATTCTGACCTGATGATAGGTGCAGGTGGTACAACTACCTGGGAGAGATTTTTTTTAGGATTGCCATCTATAACAATAATTATTGCGCACAATCAGGCTGAAACCATCAAAACTTTAGGTAAGGCAAGTCTAACATGGAACTTGGGATGGTATGAAAATGTCACCGTAGCATATTTATCCGATATAATTAATAAAGCTATAAATAGTCCGGATATTTTAAAAATTATGGGGGAAAATGCGATGCAATTGATGGGTAGCAAGCAGTATGATAGTAAAGCTTCTATATTTAATGTACTAATGGGGGGAAATAATGTTACGGCGTGATGAATACAGGCTTAGGGATATAAAAGAGACAGACTTGGAACAAATACTTGAGTGGCGTAATTCCGAACGTATCCGGGCAGTTATGTTTACTGACAGGATTATTACAATTGATGAACATCGGGCATGGTTTGAAAGTTTAAAACACAGGCAAGACTCTATTTATAAAATTTTCGAGTTCCTGGGTCAACCTGCCGGACTGATAAATCTTACAGACATCGACTTATACAACAAAAAATGCTATTGGGGTTTTTATTTAGGTAAAGATGATTTACCACCCGGGATCGGGTCAATAATGGGTTATTTAGGGTTAGATTTTGCTTTTGAAAAAAATAACATTAGAAAGTTATGTGGGAGAGTATTAGCTTTTAATACCTCTAGTATAAAGTTCTTCAAAAGATTCGGTTTTTTAGAAGAGGGCCGATTTTTAAAGCACGTCTTTAAAAATGGGAGATACGAGGACGTTATTTCTTTTGCATTATTTAACGAGGCCTGGCGAGATAACAAAAAAACATTAGAAGACTTAGTATTTACTAAGAGCAAGTTTAATTCTGGTTAATATTGCAAGTCAATGCTTTAGAGCATTTAGTACGTCGGCGTAATGCCGCCGTTGGAACTGGAGGCCAAAGAAGAATTTATTTTAGGTAGTACTCAAGTTATATAGGAGTCTTGTCATGAAAGATATTGTAATAGCCGGGAGAATTATAAATAAAAATTACCCGCCTTTAATTATCGCAGAAATGTCCGGCAATCATAACCAGTCATTGGAGCGTGCGTTAGAGATTGTTGAAGCGGCTGCAAAAGCCGGGGCGCATGCTTTAAAGATTCAAACTTATACCGCCGATACCATGACTTTGGATATTGCCCATGATGAATTTTATATTAGTGATCCTAAAAGCCTGTGGAAAGGTAAATCTTTATATAACCTGTATCAAGAAGCATATACGCCTTGGGAATGGCACAAGCCGATATTTGACCGTTGCAAAGAACTTGGATTAATCGGTTTCAGCACACCCTTTGATGAGACGGCAGTGGATTTTCTTGAATCTTTAGACGTACCCTGCTACAAGATTGCATCATTCGAGAATATCGATCTTCCACTAATTCGCAAAGTGGCCTCAACCGGCAAGCCTATGATCATTTCCACCGGCATGGCCACTGTGGCCGAGCTGGATGAAACGGTCCGTACGGCACGGGAAGCAGGCTGTAAGGACCTGATTCTACTTAAATGCACCAGCACCTACCCGGCCACACCCGAAAACACCAATATTCTCACCATACCCCACATGCGTGAGCTTTTCCAGTGCCAGGTGGGCCTGTCCGACCATACCATGGGCATTGGCGTGGCGGTGGCCAGCGTGGCCCTGGGAGCAACTGCCATTGAAAAACATTTCACCCTATCCCGTGCCGACGGCGGGGTGGACGCAGCCTTTTCCCTGGAGCCGGATGAGATGCGAGCATTGGTCATTGAATGTGAACGGGCGTGGCAAGCGTTGGGCAATGTCAGTTACGGCCCGACGGAAAAAGAAAAGGCTTCTTTACAGTTTCGACGTTCACTTTATGTTATCCAGGACATGAAGGCGGGGGATGTCTTTACACGGGAGAATCTTAGAGCAATCAGACCTGGTTTTGGTTTGCCGCCTAAATATTTTGATTCCCTGCTCGGTAAAAAAGTAAATTGTGACGTAAAAAAAGGTACACCGGTTGGCTGGAATATAATCGGTTAAAGGGGTATTAAAATGATAAGTCTATTAAAAGGTAAATCAATCCTAATTACCGGTGGAACCGGATCCTTTGGGAAAAAATTTATCCGGTATGTACTTGACCACTTTAATCCGCGGCGGGTTATTGTTTTCAGCCGGGACGAGTTAAAACAATTTGAAATGGAAAAGGAATTTAACGATAACCGGTTGCGCTTTTTCATCGGTGATGTGAGGGATAGAGACAGGTTATACAGGGCCTTTGCCGGAGTGGACTTCGTGGTGCACGCGGCTGCTTTAAAACAGGTGCCTGCCTGTGAGTATAACCCTTTTGAAGCCATTAAAACCAACGTCCTCGGCGCTCAGAACATCATTGAAGCGGCCATTGACTGCTGCGTTAAGCGAGTAGTTGCTTTAAGCACTGACAAGGCCGCTAACCCCGTAAACCTTTACGGAGCGACTAAACTCTGTTCGGACAAGCTTTTTATTGCCGGTAATTCATACGCTGGAGGCAGGGAAACCCGCTTTGCCGTGGTACGCTACGGCAATGTTGTTGGCAGCAGGGGCAGTGTGGTACCTTTATTTAAAAAACAGCGTGAAACCGGTGTTATTACCATAACTGACCCCAGGATGACAAGGTTCTGGATAACCCTGGAGCAGGGTGTGCGGTTTGTATTAAACTGCCTTGCCAATATGCACGGTGGAGAAATTTTCGTACCAAAAATCCCAAGCATGAAAATCACCGACCTGGCCGAAGCCATAGCGCCGGGCTGCCGTCAGGAATATATCGGTATCCGGCCCGGCGAAAAACTTCACGAGGTAATGATACCTGAGGATGACGCGAGGAATACTGTTGAAATGGAAGACTACTATGTGATTCAGCCCCAGTTCCCCTGGTGGAGCCGGAAGAATTGCTCCGGCGGTAATCCTGTGCCGGATGGTTTTCGCTATAGCAGTGAAACCAATACTCGCTGGTTGACTATTGAAGAACTGCAAGAGATGATCGCAGAATAAATTTTTGCTAAATTTGCGGAGAAACTAATGAACAATAATTTTTTACCTTATGGGAAGCAAGCTTTGGATGAAGAAGACATTCAGGCAGTGATGGCAGTTTTGCGTTCCGACTGGCTTACAACCGGCCCGAAGGTGGAGGAATTTGAAAAAGCTCTGGCCCGGAGGGTTGGATCCAAATATGCCGTCGTTTTAAATTCCGGTACGGCGGCCCTGCACGCCGCCTACTTTGCCGCCGGGGTAGGACCGGGGGATGAAGTGCTGACATCCCCCATCACCTTTGCGGCCACCGCCAACGCGGCTTTATTTTTAGGGGCAAGGCCGGTCTTTGCCGATGTCCGGCGCGACACGGTGAACATTGATCCGGAGAAGCTGGAACAACACATCACACCCCGCACTAAAGTACTGGCTCCGGTAGATTTTGCCGGACATCCGGCGGATCTGGACGCTGTGATGGACATTGCCCGCAGACATAACCTGGTGGTGGTGGAGGATGCGGCTCATGCCCTGGGAGCCGTCTACCGCGGCAGGCCGGTAGGCTCCCTGGCCGACTTGACCATTTTCAGTTTCCACCCGGTAAAACACATCACCACTGGGGAAGGCGGCGCTGTGGCAACAAATAATGAGCAATATTATAAAAAAATGCTGGCTTTTCGCTCTCACGGCATTATCCGGGAAAAAGAAAAACTCAGCGAATGGCACGGCCCGTGGTACCACGAAATGCATTACCTCGGTTACAACTACCGGATTACCGACATCCAGTGCGCGCTGGGCATTAGTCAATTAAAAAAGTTAGATTCTTTCCTGGAAAAGCGGCGGGCGCTGGCGGATTGTTATAATCAGGGATTACGCGGCCAGGAAACAATTGAACTCCCGGTAACACTGGCGGGAGTTCTTCCGGCCTGGCACCTTTATATCATCCGCTTAAAGGGGGATCGTCCCCCCCGGCAAGCGTTATTCGCAGAGCTGCACCGGGCCGGAATTGGCGCCCAGATTCACTATCTACCGGTATACTGGCATCCTTATTATCAAAAATTAGGTTACCGGAAAGGGTTGTGTCCGGCAGCCGAGGACTATTACCAGCGGACAATAAGCCTGCCGCTTTTCCCGGCCATGAACCAGAATGATGTTGACCGTGTGGTTTCAACTTTGCGTAGTTTTTGACAAACATATTTCGCCACAGGAAAAAGACTATGCCATTATTGATGATGTTTTTCCATATCCATCATAAAAGAAGGCGGTTACCACCGCCTTCCCTATATCATTTCTATGCTGAACCTTTAACAGCAGTTGACAGTAAAAGTGACCAGCGGTCACTCAGACTGTCGATAAACTAGTTGTCGGCAGTCTTTTTATGATCAAAAGCCCCAAACAACACCGTTATTTGGAAATAAATGTATATAAAAATTCGTGGGGCGATGACGTATTAAGGAAATACTACAGGAAGCAGCATAAATAAGACAACACCACAAAAGATAGTTGAAAAATACCAGATGAACATTGACAAAACGAGCCGGGATTAGTTAGGTTGAATAAAATCCATCAGGGCAAAGACCCAGTATAGGAGTATGACTAACATCCACCTCATGGATAGGCAAACGAAGGAATTGAGGGCGCAGACCCAGTGAGACATGGAAGGGTTTGCCACCTGAGAGAGTGGATACCATCGGCCGAAATAAGCTTAAAACACAATTTGTCTTGTTTAGGTCACCCTTACCCATCCAGGTTTATGCATAAATAAGCATGTTATCCATATGGAAAGTTTTTCTCAATGTGAAATTTTAAAAATAACCAAGCAATCAAGAGTAAACGTTAGATTATAGAGGGAGGATTTCTTTTGGCAATAGAACACATAATTTCTACACCCGGCCATCCAAGTATATATCAATGTGAACAGCGTGAGCTCAAATTATATTTTTGCGAACCAGATCAAGGAGTAAACAAAGAAACCGGGTTGTTATTACTAATTCCCGGCTTTGGCGCTAATTCCAGCTCAAAAGTATATCGAAAAATGCGCTCTGCTTTTGCAGATAATTATAATTTAGTTACCATTCAATGTGATTATTTCGGAAATGATTTTATGCAAGACAACATTTATCCTATTAAATTAACAACAGACTTTAATAAAATAAGTAATGTTCTTGCCAGAGATGAATTGATGCAAATATATAACAGCCAAAATCGCACTATTAACTTGCAAAATATGGCGAAATACGACATCAATATAGAAGGATATGCCCAATTATCAGAAACGCTAGCCAATTTTAATGACATGGGCATTATGCAGGCTTTGGATAATATATCAGCAGTACTGATTGTTATAGCAATTTTAAGAGATAATAAGCTTACCTTTAATAGTAAAAAAGTAATCCTTTATGGACATTCTCATGGTGCTTATTTAGCTTATTTATGTAATGCATTAGCTCCGAATTTATTTACATTTTTGATTGATAACTCAGCCTGGTTATTTCCTGCATATCTTAAAGGAATAAGGGGATATATTTTAAACATTGGGAAATTTACCTTAATAATTAAATTTGAATACTTAGCTAATAAAGAATATTTATATGATGAAGAACTATTAGACCTGGTATTACTGTATAAACAATTTTTAAATCAGTGCGTAATTATTTGCTATCATGGTAATACAGATAAATTAATAAGCCATAAGGACAAGAAGACATTTGGTGAGTCTGTAAATAATTTTATATATAATGAAATATCTAATAATAACATTGATGGTGAAATTTTCAAATCCACAAATCATGGATTAGACGCTGATTTTTTAAAACTATTTGATTATACTATGAACAAATACATTATAAATGATACGAATATCTCTACTCATAGCGAACCTTGTTTTATTGACCTGCCCACAGTAACATTGAAAACCCAAAAACATAATTATATTGTAGACTATTCTAATGGTGTTCCAATACTCAATTTATCTTAAGGAATAACATACTGTTAAAAATTCGCTATGATTACCGGACGTTCAAATTACCTATGCATAGATGACCAAGATTCTATTTTATGTGTAATCAAGAGGCATATTCTCATCAAGGAAAATTGCTTTACGACTTTATGAAGAATCAGCATTCATCGTCGGAAACAGACACCGGAGAGCAAGGCAAATTATTTCACGCATAATTCAACTAACCCAATCTCTTTAGTTGAATTACCTACTTACCATCTACTAGGAGTGTCAAAATACAACCTGCTTAATTCGCTCATTTCGCATCACATGGCCCTATCTGATTATCCTGCTCCTGGATGCTGAAGCCGAATAAATAAACGGCCTGGCGACCATCGTTTCATAGAGTTCTTTGTTTGTATACCATTGGTTTTTTTCTTCAACAGTCAAACCCACCACCTCCGCATAAAAATAACCGCCCGGGTGGACGGTTACAGACATTAAAGATGTTTAATATTAGTGGCTGATAAGGAGCTTTAATATAATTCTTGTAACAGTAAAAGTGACCAGCGGTTACTTTTGTTATGCATACCCATTTAAATTCCTGCCCTTGTTATCTTTCAACTCTTCCAGCCACGCTTCTGCCTCTTCCAGGGTAAATTCTCTCTCCGCCCCGGTACGCCGGTCCCGGGCCTTTATTTTGAGTTTCCCACCCCGCTTAATGATAAAATCCAGGGGTTGGTTAAACATTTCCGCCGCCCGGCGCATTTGTTCCACTGCTTTGTTTAGCTCATACGCCAGTCTCCGCATGGCCAAATCTTCACTCTGCAACAACGCCTCATTCGCAGGTGGTTTAAAGCGACTGGCATCAAATACCCGTACCGCCTCCTGAGCAGCCAAGGCCTGCAGACCGCCGGCACCTACCTTCATGGTATCACTTCTTTACTTAAAAAATCACTTTATAGCCAAGCCGTTGCGTTTTTCTAACTACTTCAGGAAATCCAGAAGGGAATACTGCATAATATTGGCCCCGGCGTTCAAAGCGGACCGATAGACTGTTTCCTGCATTTTAAAGTCAGTGTAAATTACAGCTATATCAACGTCATTTAATTTTGACAGCAGTTCCTCATAATTTGTAGTTTCGTTTGCCGACTGTTTTTGAGCCATTTCCAGCCGTTGGCATTTAGCGCCCACAGCAGCCCGAACATTTAAAACGTTATCCTTTAATTTGTCCAGATTACTCAGGATCACACCGGAAAGGCTGTCACTGTCGCTATTCCTTAGAGCGGTTTGCAGGTCATGCAGTACATTAAAAAAGGTGTGGGAACCATCAGGAGTGATCGGGCTGACAGTTGAAGGATTGAAAACCTCATCACCGTCGACATTGATAGCAATGGTCACACCCTGGCTGACCTCCCAGTATAACTTCCCGTCAACGCCTGAGTTACCGTAATAGTTGCCGTTATCGTCATAGGGAGTAGTGTTTGTTTTCGTCCCGGAAAAGATGTACCGGCCTCCGAAGCTGGTGTTGGCTATCTGTATAATATTACCGGTCAATTGTTCTATTTCTTCCGCTATGGCATCCCGGTCTGTTTGTGACAAGGTATCGTTTGCCCCGTATACGGCTTTTTCCTTAGCCAGATCCAGAGCATCGCAAAGGCTGTCCAATGCGGCGTCGGCAGCCTCCATCCACCCGATGGCGTCATCCATGTTAGTGTAATACTGGTCATGCTGACTCATTACCGAATTTAAAGTCAACACCCGGGTGGCGATAACCGGATCGTCGGAAGGCTTGGAAATAACATTCCCGGTGGACATCTGGTCCTGCAGCTTTTGCATTCTCTTTAAGTTCGCGCTCAAGTTATATAGTACAGTATTGGCAATCATTTTATTAGTTACACGCACGTTCAACCCCCCTCCCTTATACAGCCATCCGGTTAATCAGGGTATCTAACAAGGAATCCAGGACGGTCACCACACGGGCAGCCCCCTGATAGGCATACTGATACTGGATCAGATTGGTCATTTCCTCGTCCAGGGACACACCGGATATAGATTCCCTCCGGCTGGTAAGCTGGTTGACCAGGACCTGCTGATTCTCCGTCATCCGTTCACCTTCCTGCGACTCCACCCCAAGTTTTGTGATCAGGTTATTGAAATAATTATCAAACGTTGTGCCGTCTATCGTGGTTGCATATTGCAATTGGGCTATGAGCAGGGCGTTGTTGCCATTGGCAGGCCCCCAGTTCGGGTCTGTATTGCCAATACTAGACGCGGCGATTTTTGTCACGTCACCTTCTATATAAGAATTGACTTTAATATCAGAAGCATTACTTCCAGTGAAAAACATTTCGTAATCAGTGCCGCTTACCGCGTTGCCGTCCACATCATAACCACTGCTATGGAGGGTGTTAACCTGATTAATAAGTTCGCCAACCAGGTTATTCAGGGAATCCTCATAACCTTGCAGTTTGTTAAGCGCCTGATTTATTCCGGCCAGCGCCCCGCTGGTAACTTCAGTCCAGTCAAGCGAACTTGCGTCGAGTTGATCCGGGCAACTAGCGCCATCCACAAGTGTTAAACTTCCAACCTGCACTTGAATAGAACCGTCTTCCAAATTGGTTACGGTGAAGTTGGTCAGTTCGGCCATTTCGTCCAGTAACAGATCCCTTTTGTCCAGCAAGTCGTTGGGCTGATCGCCGGCTGCTGTAATAAGAATAATCTGTTTGTTCAAATCCTCGATCTGCCTGGCCTTAGAATTAATGTCATCAACATATATCTCCGTTAACTGGTTTAAATCCCCTTTAATTGTTTCCAGCTGCGAGTAAGTATGATTAAAACCGTTGGCCAGGGAGATGGCGTTTTGCAGCAAAGCTGTGCGGATCGGTGTGCTTTCGGCGTTTTTACTGAGCTCCTGCCAACTGGACCAGAAATTTTCGAGTAAAGCGCTTAGCCCGTCATCCGAAGGCTCCGAAAAAACGGTTTCGATCTCGCTCAAAGCATCGCTTTGCGCCTGCCAGTAACCGAGTTTACTGGTTTCCGTCCGGATCTGGCCGTCCAGGAAATTGTCCCTGACGCGCCGGATCTCTGACACTAGAACCCCTGTGCCCAACTGCAGGGCAATCACCGGTTTCCCCATGGAAGGCATGGTATAGGGATCGCTGGCCACCTGGTTGGCTCGCTGCCGGGTATACCCGGTAGTGTTGGCGTTGGCCACATTGTGCCCGGTAACGTCCATTCCAACGCGCGCGGTAGCCAAGCCCCGCCTTGCAGTTTCCAAGCCCAGAAAAGTAGAATACAAATTACCCACCCCTTTTTAGCGCAAACCCGTCCGGTTCAACGGCCTGCTTCATCGCGCAGGGCAAACCGGGCAGGGAAGCGTGGCTACGGTTTTATTAAACGCTTTTGTTCAACGCGGATATTAGCTGTGATTTTTTGCCATCGATTTCACCTTTTATACCATAGGTTGTCGTATAGGTTGTTGAAAAACCCGATTGTAAAATCTCTATCAGCCTGCTATTAACCAATAGCGCCTTTTTAATCACGGCAACGTTTAATGCGTTGATTTCTCCAAGACTGGCCATCTTTTTCCGCAAAAGTTCAAGTGACTGCTGTAAGGACGTCCTTACTGTTTCGGGTGCAAAGAGTAACAGCCTGCTTAACGTTACTCCTTTATCCATATTAAGCTCTTTCTCCAGGAATGTCTGAAGCAAAAGGCGCTGCTGTTCGGTTTTTTCCATTTCCGCAATACAAGATTCCTGTTCTCTTACAGTCTTATCCAGGTCGTCGAGGCTATTTTCTTTTAACGCTCTAAGCTGCTCTTCCCCGGCTGCAATGAGCCGGTCAATAATTTCTTCCTGACTCTTTAAACAACTGTAGAGTTTTTCAAACAAGCCCGCTGTATTGCTCATAAATCTTCGTGCTCCACTTTATCAATCAGTCTTTCCCGCAGGATGCCGGAGGCGATTCTCTCACTGTCGGGACGGTACGATCCTTCCTCTATCTGTTTTTTCAGCGAAGACACCAGGTCTTCCCTTACCTCGGGAAGTTTCTCCAACCTTGTAAGGTAAGACTGTATTTTCTTCGCCTCGGGTGAGATTTCAAACGTGTCTCCCCCGCTTTGACCGCTTGCTTTTTTGTTTGCCTCGGCCTTTTTTAACTGCGCCGAATAGACTTTAACGATGTCAATTCCGCCTGTCCCGTTGACTATCACCGGGATCACCTCTTTTACGGTTCTCAAAATAAGTATCGGCAGAATTGATAAAAAACTTTAGAGCATTGACATAATTTCTGATACAATTTGTGGAAGGGGAGCAACCCGGTCGGCGGCCCCGGCCTCCACTGCCGCGCGGGGCATGCCGTAAACCACGCAAGTGCTTTCCGCTTCGGCAATGGTCCGCCCCCTGCAATTTTTAATTTCTTTCATACCCAGAGCGCCGTCCCGGCCCATACCGGTCATCAGCACCCCCATTGTGGAATCGCCGAACATGTGCGCCGCCGCAGTCATTACTTTGTCTACTGAAGGGCGGAAGCCTCCCGGAGGCACCGGCGTGCTTCCCCGGTCCAGAACCACGGTAACACTGCTGTTCCTGTTACGAAACGTCAAATCGAACCCAGCCGGCGCCACCAGCACGCGGCCGGCCTTCACCATGTCCCCGTCTTCGGCGTGGCGTACCTCCAAATGGCTCTTCCTGTTGAGGTGTTCGGCCAGTGGTTTGGAAAAACCGGCCGGGATATGCTGCACAACAACCACCGGCACGGGAAAATCGCGCGGCAGGGCGGGTATCACCTGCTGCAGCGCGGCCGGGCCGCCTGTGGAGCAGCCAATTATCACGATCCGGGTCCGGCCGGCTGAGCGTGATATGGAAGAAACGACAGTTCTTTGTTCCGCCGCCGGCATAATGCCGCGCCCAGGCGCCGGAGCTGGGCCGTTCCCACCGGCCGGCCTTGTTGCTGGATGCGTTATTTTTACATGCCGCCGGGTAAAACGGGAAATGGGAACGGCGGCGACCACTTTAATCTTATCCGCCAGTTCTTCCACCATCGGGTTAAGCCGGGACGGGCCCGACGGTTTTGTAACAAAATCCAGCGCGCCGGCGGCCAGCGCCTCAATAGTCGCCCTGGTGCCCAAAGCAGTGAGCGTGCTGCACATAATCACCGGCAGAGGGCATTCACGCATGATCCGGCGCAGCGCGGCGAGCCCGTCAAGTACCGGCATTTCCACATCAAGAGTAACAACATCGGGCTTTAACACCGCTATTTTGTCCAGCGCGTCCTGGCCGTTCACAGCCGTTCCGATCACCTGGATATCCCGGTAATTGCCTAGCATTTTACTGATCAACTGGCGCATCAGGGCGGAGTCGTCAACTACCAAAACCCTAACTGGCGGCATATACTGCCTCCTCAACGCCAATCTCTTTTACCAGGCTCCTGACATCCACAATCAAGGCCACCTGGCCGTCACCGAGGATAGTGGCGCCGGAAAGGCAAGGTACTTTACCCAGGTAGTCGCCCAAGGATTTGATCACGATCTCAAGCTCGCCCAACAACTTGTCGACGATCACTCCGACCTTTTTCTCCCCGATACCCAGCACTACAACGAAAAGACGGTCCATCTCCGCGATACTTTCCCGTTCAAAAATGTCGGAAAGTCTGACCAACGGCAGGACACGGCCTCTGACCAGGATAACTTCGTTGTGTTTCACTTTCTTGATTTCCTCAGCCCTGACGCTGATTGTCTCCACAACATTGGTTAGTGGAAAAGCGAATTGTTCGTTGCCTAATTCAACCATCAAGGCCCGGATAATAGCGAGTGTCAAGGGGAGCTTGATCGTAAATGTGGTCCCGTTTCCAGGCACACTGATTATATCAACAATCCCGTTGATTTGTTCAATATGGTTGCGGACAATATCCATGCCCACACCGCGTCCGGAAAGGTCGCTGACTTCAGTGACAGTTGAGAAGCCAGGCATGAAGATCAGGTTCAGCGCTTCCTGATCAGACATCCTCTGGGCCACTTCACTGTCCACGAGTCCTTTGTCCACAGCCTTGGCGCGAAGCCGGGCCGGGTCCATTCCTCTCCCGTCGTCCTGTACGGTAATGATAATGTGGTTTTCCATATAAGAAGCCTTCAGTTTCAAAACGCCGGCTCTTGGCTTACCCAGCCTGACCCTTTCCTCCGCTCCTTCGATCCCGTGGTCGAGGGCGTTCCTGATCAGGTGAATAAGAGGGTCGCCGATAATTTCGATGACATTCCGGTCAAGCTCTGTTTCATGGCCTTCTACTATAAAGTTGACTTCCTTATTCAGTTTTTGGGCCAGGTCGCGGACCATTCTCGGAAAACGGTTGAATACCTGCGCCACCGGGAGCATCCTGGCTTTCATGATCTGCTCCTGCAGGTCGCCGGCAACCTGACCCAAATGGCTGGAAATCTCATTCATCGTTTCGACCAGGTCACCGGACCCGGACCCGAAACGTCCTTCAAATATCTCTGCGAAACGGTTCAGTCTGGTGCGGTCTATCACCAGTTCTCCAACGAGGTTCATCAGGGTATCCAGTTTTTGGACATCCACCCTGACAGTCTGGACGGTTTTAACTTCAGCGTGCTCGCCCCGCGCCGCCTGCTCAGCCTTTTCTCCCTGCGCGCCCGGTACCGCTTGTCCCTGGACATCCAGGCCGGTTGACAGCTTAATGTGGCTTACCTCAACTTTCGCCACTTCCGAAACAGTCATCAGCAGGTTTCTAATCCGGTCCGCGTCCTCACCGGTCAGCAAAACGACCCGGAATCCGGTGTCAAAGCTTCCTTCCTGAATATTTTCGGCGGGCGGCTCGCTTTTTATTACTTCACCCAATTGCTGGAGAGTTTCAAAGATCAGAAACGCGCGGACGGATTTCATCTGGCAGCCGGGATCTAGCTCAATAGCAACCCAGTAAGCCTGAAAACCTTTAACCATGGCTTCCCTGATTACATCTTCGTCAACTTCATCCAGAGTATCGGCTGCACCGGCGGACGACGACTTTGACAGTTTCCGGTCCCCTTCCGGCGCTTCGTCCGGTGCGGAGACAGAACCGGTTTCCTGATACTGTTTCAGTTTCGCCACCACCTGTCCGATGTCTACGGAAACATCTTTGCCGATAATCTCATCCCGCAGGGTTTGCAGGGCGTCCAAAGCCATAAACAGCGTATCTACCAGCGGTCCGGACAGAGGAAGAAGCCCCTTGCGCATCTGGTCGAAAAGGTTTTCTATCTCGTGAGTGAGAGAAGCCATTTTATCGTACCCCATAACGGCTGACGACCCTTTTATGGTATGGGCGGCGCGGAAAATCTCCTGGAGCGCCTCCTGGCTCCCCCCTTCACGTTCCAATATTAATATATTTTCATTAAGAACCTGAATTTTTTCTTCCAACTCGTCCAGGAAAACACTAATTTCTTCGTCGGAAAACATCTATTCATTCCACCCCTATGCTGTTTCTATTCCGAACCTCTGGAGTTCATCTTGTTCATGTTCATATAGTATTTTTTCCAGGTTGAGGAGGATCACCAGCCTGCTGTCCAGAATGGCAATCCCTCTCAAGTAGGCTGCGTCTATCCCGTGGATCATCGGCGGAGGCGGTTCAATACTGTCCAAGGGCACACGAAGCACTTCAGAAACACCGTCTACAATCATGCCGACGGTATTGCCGCCCACGTCCACGATGATAATTCTGCTGGCACTGGTTCTCTCCGTCAGCGGCAGGTTAAACCTTTTGCAGAGATCGATCACCGGGATAATTTTACCGCGCAGGTTGATTACGCCCTCAACAAAATGAGGTGTGCGCGGCACCCTGGTGATTGCTTCCATCCTGATTATTTCATAAACCGCGTCGATACCAATCCCATAAGTCTGCTCCGTTAGTTGAAAAACTACCATCTGGTCTTCCCTGCTATCGATCTGTTTTTCACCTTTGGCCATTCGCACATGCCCCTCTCTATTCAAGTATTCAGGAGTCAGGAGTCAGAATTCAGAATATGCCCCGAGTATATGCTTCCAGCAATTCAGGTATTCAGAATTCAGGAGTCAGAATTCAGAATATAACTGTTCTATTATTCTGACTCCTGGCTACTGACTCCTGACTACTGTCTTTTATTATTGTGCTTCATCATTGAACGGCGGTTTGACCGACATCGGTTCTGCCGTCTCGTACTTGCTTCTTAAAACCACAATATCTACACGCCGGTTTTTCTGACGGCTTTCCACAGAGTCGTTCGGCTCCCGCGGGCGGAATTCACCGTAGCCGGTCGCGGAAAGCCTGTGCGGCGGAAAGTCCAGTTCGTGAATCAATTCCTGTACTACGCTGGTTGACCTGGCCACTGACAATTCCCAGTTTGAAGGAAATTCCCTGGTATTAATAGGAAGGTTGTCGGTATGCCCTTCAACCCTGATCAGTTGCGTTGTCTTCAGCAAGATCTGCCCGACCTTGACTATCAGATTTCTGGCGCTGGGCGTAAGCTGGGCTGAACCCAGGGGGAAAAGGGCTACCTCCTGGAAGCTCAAAACCACACCCCGCTCCTCAATGTTTACCGTCACCTTGCCATTTAACCCGTTCTGATCAATATACGCCTGCAATTCATTCTTAATTCGCTCCAGTTCGTTTGTTTCAGCCATTTCCCTGGCGAGGTCCGCCTCGCTGGAAATACCGGGCGCCAGAGAAACGCCGGGGTTAGTCAACACCGACTGGCCGCCCCCCATCGCTTTTGCCAGCGAAACAGCCATCGCCTCGAATTTTTTTGAGTTAATACTACTAAGGGCGTACATGACAACAAAAAAAATCATCAGCAGGGTGATCAGGTCGGAATATGTCAATAGCCACCTTTCCAGGCCGGCTTTACCGGAATGTTCAGGCTGCGTCTTCTTCATCGGATATTACTCTTCCTCCCCTGGTTCTTCTGCTGCCTTGCCGCTCTTCGGTTTCAAAAAGGCGGTCAGCCTCTCCCGGATCAGCATGGGGTTGTAGCCGGCCTGGATGGACATGATCCCTTCCAGCATCATCTCACGCAGCATAACTTCCTTTTTACTTAGATTTTTTAACTTTTCGGCGATGGGAAGCCATAAAAGGTTGGCCGAGCCGACACCGTACAGTGTGGCGATAAAAGCGAGAGCGATGGATGGTCCCAGTGTTTCTGGTGATTCCAGGTTGCTGAGCACGTGTACCAATCCCATCACCGTCCCGATGATACCCATGGTAGGTGCATACCCTCCGGCGGCCTCGAAAATACTCGCGCCGATCCGGTGACGCTCCTGAATGGCATACATCTCAGTCTCCATAATCTGGCGTACCAACTCCGGGTCGGTACCGTCCACCACCAGTTGAATACCTTTACGCATGAAGCTGTCGTCCATATTGGGGAGTTCATTTTCCAGGTATAAAAGGCCTTCCCGGCGCACCTTGTCAGCCAGTGACACCAAATGCTCTATCAAGGCTATTTCATCGGTAAGCTTCTGAAACAGGATAATTCTAAGTAATTTAGGTACAATCATGATTTCACTCAATGAAAAAGCTACGATTGTCGCGCCGATGGTACCTCCAAAAACGATCATGGCCGCTGTAGGCTTGAATAGCGCCGTGACATGCCCACCGTCAAGGACAAAGGCTATTACAAGAGAAAACACACCCAACAAAATGCCGGCAACTGTAGTTATCTCCACGCTGTTACATCTCTCCCCGCAAATATATATTGTTGTTACAAATAGATTGTGCTAATTTGACTTCGACAAATTCCCGGTTATTCCTCCATATCTGGATGGATTTTCTTATGAAATAAAAAAAAAAGGAGTTGTTCCTCCTTTAGCCATTCGCTCACACCACATCAGCAGTCATAAACTGTTTAGTTATACAGAATTCAGTAATCAAGACGATATACTATTCTCTCCTTCTGACTCCTGACTCCTGACTACTGACTCCTGTTTTTTTATTGAACCTGATCATTGAAAGGCGGTTTAACCGACATCGGTTCAGCCGTTTCATATTTACTCCTTAATACCACGATATCGACCCGCCGGTTTTTCTGGCGGTTCTCCATGGAATCGTTTGGTTCCCGCGGGCGGAATTCCCCGTAACCGGTCGCGGACAGCCTGTGCGGCGGAAAGTCCAGCTCGTGAATCAATTCCTGTACTACGCTGGTGGATCTGGCCACCGACAATTCCCAGTTTGAAGGAAATTCCCTGGTATTAATGGGAAGGTCGTCAGTATGTCCTTCAACCCTGATAAATTGCGTTGTTTTCAGCAAGATTTGCCCGACCTTGACTATCAGATTCTTGGCGCTGGGTGTAAGCCGGGCTGAACCCAGAGGAAAAAGAGCCACTTCCTGAAAGCTCATAACCACACCCCGCTCCTCAATATTTACCGTTACCGTGCCATTCAACCCATATTGATCAATATACGCCTGCAACTCTTTCTTAAGCCGCTCCAGTTCGTCTGTTTCAGCCAGCTCTTTCTCAAGGTCCTCACCGGAAAGACCGGGCACCAGGGAAGCACCGGGGTTGGTCAGCACCGACTGGCCGCCTCCCATCGACCTGGCCAGCGATATAGCCATTGCCTGAAATTTTTTGGAGTTGATGCTGCTTATGGCAAACATGACGACAAAAAAGATCATCAGCAGGGTGATCAAGTCGGAGTATGTCAACAACCACCTTTCCTGGCCGGACTTACCTTTACTGGTACGCTCTGGCTGACTCCTCTTCATCGAATAATAAACCTCCAATCTTTATCCTTCTATTTCTCTGCCGTTTTTCGGCTTTAAAAAAGCATTCAACCTTTCCCGGATCAGGATGGGGTTGTAACCGGCCTGGATGCACATGATCCCTTCCAGCATCATCTCACGCTGCATGACTTCTTTTTTACTTAGGTTTTTCAGCTTTTCGGCTATAGGAAGCCATAGCAGGTTTGCAGAGCCTACGCCGTAAAACGTGGCGATAAAAGCAAGGGCGATGGAGGGCCCCAGCCTTTCAGGCGATTCCAGGTTACCAAGGACGTGTACCAGCCCCATCACCGTCCCGATGATACCCATGGTAGGAGCGTATCCCCCGGCAGCCTCGAAAATATTCGCGCCGGTCCGGTGGCGCTCCTGGATGGCATATATTTCAGTCTCCATAATCTTGCGGACCAGTTCCGGGTCAGTGCCGTCCACCACCAACTGAATTCCTTTGCGCATAAAACTATCACTCAGACTGGGCAGCTCGTTCTCAAGATACAAAAGGCCTTCCCTTCGCACCTTGTCAGAAAAGGACACCAATTTTTCGATTAAGGATATTTCGTCAGTTAGTCTTTGAAACAGGATAATTTTAAATAATTTTGGAACAGTTATAATTTCATTCAGTGAAAAAGAAACGATCGTCGCGCCGATGGTCCCGCCAAAAACAATCATAGCCGCGGTAGGCTTGTACAATGATGTAACATGTCCTCCGTCAAGAACAAAGGCTGTTACAAGAGACAATATACCCATTAAAATACCAGCAAATGCAGTTATTTCCATTCTATAATATCTCTCCTTCTAAAAAATTTCTACAATTTTACTTAGATACATTACTTCGACATATAAGTTGTTATTCCTCCATATTTGGATGTATTTTCTTTTAATGAATTTTCTTATATAATAAACCAAATTTATAAACATAGGGCAAGTGGGGACGGTTCTTGCTTGCCACCCCAGGTGGCAAGCAAGAACCGTCCCCACTTGCCTTCCTTGCCTTCTTTAATAAATCTTCAATAAATCTTCGCGGCTTCAAGCCCGGTCAGCACTCTCAGCCCGCCGGCGGCCAGGGCTTCCATTTCTTGCTCCCCCGGATAAACGCGGACAGGAGCGATAAACCGAACCCTTTCCTCGATCCAGCCCACCAGCATATTGCTGTAGGCAATACCGCCCGTTATGACGACGGCGTCGACGTCGCCTTTCAGGACGGCGCCGCAAGCGCCTATTTCCTTGGCCACCTGGTACGCCATCGCCTCATAGATCAACCTTGCTTCTTTATCGCCCCGCTCAATCCGGCTTTCTACCTCCAGCGCGTCGTTTGTCCCCAGGTAAGCGGCAAGTCCGCCTTTCCCGACTATTTTTTTCATCATTTCTTCCCTGGTATAACGGCCGCTGTAACACATTTCCACCAGTTTTCCCACGGGCAGGCCCCCGCTTCTCTCGGGAGTAAACGGGCCGTCACCCGCCAGCGCGTCATTCACATCGACAACCCGGCCCCGCGAGTGGGCGCCGACTGATATTCCACCCCCCAGGTGAGCGACAATGAGGTTTACTTCTGAATAATCCCTTCCCAAGTCTTTAGCCGCCTGCCTGGCCACGGCCTTCTGGTTGAGCGCGTGGAACAGGCTCTCCCGGGGGTTTTCCGGCATTCCTGAAATACGCGAGACAGGTTCTTTTTCATCAATGCACACCGGGTCCACGATATATGCCGGGATACCCAGTTCACCTGCGATAGAGCGGGCAATCAGCCCGCCGAGGTTCGAAGCGTGCGAGCCTCGTTTTTCCGCTTGTAAATCTTCAATCATCGTTTGATTAACCAGGTAGGTGCCTCCCGGAACGGGTCTCAACAAGCCGCCCCTGCCGACCACGGCGTCAAGTTCCCCCGGTTTTATGCCTGATTTCATAACCGCGTCCATAACAAGCCGCCGCCTGTATTCAAACTGCCCGATAACCCCCGCGAATTTTTCCAGGTCTTCGCCGCTGTGTCTTAACGTTTTTGAATATACTGGTTCGTTGTCACGAAAAACCGCGAGTTTGGTTGAAGTTGAACCGGGATTGATAATCAGCAGCAGAAAACTTTTCATTACAGCACAACTCCCTTAAGAGCTTACATAACAGGTGAAACACTTCATTTCTTTCCGGTATTGGCCATGAGCACCCCGATAGCCACTGAAACCAGTTTAGCTTCGGAAGAATCCGCCCTTGATGTCAAGATCACCGGGGCGCTGGCGCCCACGATCAAGCCGGTTATCTTCGCCCCGCCCAGAAATACCAGCGCTTTATAAAGAACATTGGCCGCGTCGATGTTGTCCAGCACGAGGATGTCGGCCTGGCCGGCAACAGGGCTTTTCACACCCTTGGCCCGGGCGGACTCTTTGGATAATGCCAGATCCAGGGCCAGCGGCCCGTCGATGATACAGTCCTTGATCTGGCCTCTTTCAGCCATTTTGGATAACATACCCGCGTCCACGGAACTGGTCATGTCAGGATTCACCAGTTCCATATGGGCGATGATCGCCACTTTGGGGTTTTTGATACTCAGCGACTTGGCGACAGACACGGCGTTTCTGACCATATCAACCTTTTGGGCAAAAGTGGGCTTAATATTCATCCCGGCATCGGTCATCAACATCAGCCTGTCGTAACCTGGTGATTCGAACACAGCCACGTGGCTTAACACTTTTCCGGTGCGGAGACCGATATTTTTGTCCAAGACCGCCCTTAACACAGTCGGTGACGGGACGGCGCCCTTCATCACCATATCGGCTTCCCCGTCGTGGACCATTTGAACGGCCTTTCTGACCGCAGCGTCAATCTCCGGTTCGTTGATCACTTCAAAGTGACTGATGTCAATGCCTCTTTCACCGGCTATTCGGGCAATTTCGTCAGCGTCACCAACCAGCACGGCGTTGGCAATACCGTTTTCCTGACATTCCCTGGCGGCCTCTACAACTTCCCCGTCCTGGGCCACAGCTATGGCAACCTTTTTCGGAGGGCATTTTTTAGCCTCTTTTAGTATGTCGTTAAAAGTTTTCACCCACAATCACCTCTTTGGTTAGAAATAATTATTTGTCAAGGTATTCAGAATTCAGGAGTCAGGAGTCAGGAGTCAGAATATTTCAAGACGATAAGCCATTCTTTCACAGCCCTTGTACTTTTTATTCTTAAGATTTCTATTGTCTCTTTTGTTATTCCTGCCTCTAAATAAAAACTATTCATTAAAAAACTATTCATTAAAATCTGAATAAATTCACATATATAGGAACCTATGGTTTATAACGCGGTTCATGTCCACTTGTATATTTTTCTTTATACTGCTTTTTAAAATAAAATCAAACCCGGGCAGTTGGTGTTCCCGCCCGGGTCTTTTGCCTTATTGTGCTCTATAACAATTTTACTCAGCGCTTTTCAAAAACCAGGCCGCCGGTCTGGTCCGCGCTCACCAGGATTTGATCGCCCGCAGCGGCTTTTCCTTCCAGGATATATACCGAGAGCGGGTTTTCCAGCCGCTTCTGGATCGCGCGTTTGAGCGGCCGCGCGCCGTACACCGGGTCAAAACCCTCGCGGGCCAGGAGCGCCCCGGCTTCCGCCGTCACTTCCAGGGATATCCCGAGTTTTGCCAGCCGCTGCTTTAACAAAGCCAGCTGGATATCAACGATTTTAGTAATCTCATCCTTGCCGAGGCTGTTAAAGATAACCACTTCGTCGATACGGTTCAAAAACTCGGGGCGGAAGCTGGCCTTCAGTTCTTCCATCACTCGTGCCTCCAGTTCGGCCCGGTCGCCTCCGTTCAATTCTCTGAACCAGTGGCCGCCCAGGTTGGAGGTCATGATCACCACGGTGTTGCGGAAATCAACCGTCCGCCCGTGCCCGTCAGTCAACCTGCCGTCGTCCAGCAACTGGAGCAGGATATTGAACACGTCCGGGTGCGCTTTCTCAATTTCATCGAAAAGGATCACCGCGTATGGGCGGCGGCGCACGGCTTCCGTCAACTGGCCGCCTTCGTCGTAACCGACGTAGCCTGGAGGCGCCCCGATCAGGCGGGACACGGTGTGTTTTTCCATGTATTCGCTCATGTCGTAGCGCAGCATGGCCCGCTCGTCGTTAAACAACAGGTGGGCCAGCGACCTGGCCAGTTCGGTCTTGCCCACTCCCGTCGGGCCGAGAAAGATAAACGAACCCATCGGCCGGTTCGGGTCGGAAACTCCCGCCCTGGCCCGGCGAATGGCGTCGGACACCGCCTGCACCGCGCGGTCCTGACCGACTACCCGCTTCCGGATGTATTCCTCCATCTGCAAAAGTTTCTGCACTTCGCCTTCCAGCATGCGGGAGACCGGGATGCCGGTCCACTTGGCCACCACCTGGGCGATGTCTTCCTCATCGACTTCTTCTTTCAGCATCTTGTGGGCTTTCTGCAAATCTTCCAGCTTCTCATTTTTTTGCTGCAGGCGCTTGTTCAGTTCAGGCAGTACCCCATAGCGCAATTCAGCCACCTTGCCCAGGTTGCCGTCCCGCTCAGCGGCCTGTTCAGCCAGTTTGGTCTCCTCGATCTGCCCCTTGATCTCCCGGATGTCCTGGATCAGCTCTTTTTCTTTGCGCCAGTGATCCTTCAATTCTTCCATCTTGTTCTTCAGGCCCCGGAGTTCATCCTCCATCTTGGCCAGCCGCTCCAGGCTGCCTTTATCCTGCTCTTTGGAAAGGGCCTGCTTTTCTACTTCCAGTTGTCTGATCCGCCGGTCGATCTCGTCGATCTCAGTGGGCATGCTGTCTATTTCAATGCGCAGCCGGGAAGCGGCCTCATCGATCAGGTCGATGGCCTTGTCCGGCAGAAAACGCTCGGTGATGTAGCGGTGAGACAGCGTAGCAGCGGCGACCAGGGCGGCGTCCTTAACCCGCACCCCGTGGTGCACCTCGTACTTTTCTTTTAAACCGCGCAAAATGGCGATGGTGTCCTCCACACCGGGCTCACCGACGTAAACCTGCTGGAACCGGCGCTCCAGGGCGGCGTCTTTTTCAATATGCTTGCGGTACTCGTCGAGGGTGGTGGCGCCCACACAGCGCAGTTCGCCCCTGGCCAGCGCCGGCTTCAACATATTGGCCGCGTCGACCGCCCCCTCGGCGGCGCCTGCTCCTACCAGGGTATGCAGTTCATCGATGAACAGGACTATCTCGCCGTTGGCCTCGTTAATTTCCTTCAATACCGCTTTCAACCTGTCCTCGAACTCGCCCCGGTATTTCGACCCGGCCACCATCGCCCCGATGTCCAGGGCAAGCAGGCGCTTGTTTTTCAGGCCTTCCGGCACGTCACCGCTGAGAATGCGCTGGGCCAGCCCTTCCACGATGGCGGTCTTGCCGACGCCCGGCTCCCCGATTAAAACCGGGTTGTTTTTGGTGCGCCGGGAGAGCACCTGGACCACCCTGCGGATTTCTTCATCCCTGCCGATTACCGGGTCCAGTTTCCCCTTGCGGGCCATATCGGTAAGGTCACGGGTAAAACGGGCCAGTGACTGGTATTTATCCTCCGGGTTCTGGTCGGTAACCCGCTGAGTGCCGCGGATGTCCACCAGGATTTTATACACCCGGTCCGCGGTCACCCCGGCCTGGCGCAGGATCCGCCCGGCTTCGCCGTCCCGCCGGGCGACCATACCCAGCAGGATGTGCTCAGTGCTGAGGTATTCGTCCTTTAAACGTTCGGCCTCCTTCCAGGCCAGGTCAATCGCTTCCGAAAGCCCCCTGGAAACATACATCCCTCCGCCGCCCTGCACCCTGGGCAGGCGCTCAACAGCAGCCATGACCTGTCTCTTCAGTTTCGCCGGATCGATTTCCATTTTCCGCAATATTTGACCGACGACCCCTTCTTCCTGTTCAAGCAGTCCCAGCAGAACATGCACTTCTTCCATTTGCTGGTGGCTGTATTTCGCCATCATGCTCTGGGCCGCTTCAAAGGCTTCCTGGGTCTTCAAAGTAAGTTTATCCATACGCATGATCAACCCCTCCTTCCGGGTTTCTTCATCATATTAACCAGGCGGGCGCGTGGATTTTCTTTATTTAACCCCGCCAGTGTCTTATACAGTTCTTCTTCACGCCGGGTCACAGTTTCAGGAATCACCACTTTAACTTTTACCATCAGGTTTCCGGGGTTGCTCCCGCCGGGGTCCGGCATACCCATGCCGCGCAGGCGGAAAACCCTGCCGGTTTGGGTTCGCGGGGGAATTTTCAGGGAAACCGTCCCTTTTAAAGTCGGGATGTCTACTTCCCCTCCCAGAACAGCCTCAGTTACCGTAACCGGCACTTCACACTCCAGGTCTTTGTCCTTGACCTTGAAAAGCGGGTGGGGCTGCAAGCTGACGGACAGATACAGGTCGCCGGCCGGACCGCCCCCTTTGCCGTTCCCCCCTTGCTGCGGAACCCGAAGTTTGTAGCCTTCCCTCATGCCGGGCGGGATTTTAACTTTCAAACGGCGGCCGTTGACCAAAAATTCCTTTTCCGCCCCGGCGAAAGCTTCCTCCAGGCTGAGCTCCAGCAGCGCCTCGGTATCCGTGCCGCCCCTACCTTGGCCCCGCCTCTCCCAAAAGAGGTCGGTGTCGGTAAACGGGTCCATATCACCAAAAAACATTTTGAAGAAGTCACTGAAGCCGCCGTATCCCGGATTCTCATAGTGGAAACGGACGCCGCCGGGTCCGGTTTCCCACCATTGCCCCCGGCCCTTCTGATAACTGTTCCAGTCGAAATTCTGCCAGCCGGCGCCGATATCCGCGCCAATTTCATCGTATTTCTTCCGCTTCTCCGGGTCACTTAAGACTTCATACGCCTCGCTGATTTCTTTAAACCGCTCTTCCGCTTTTTTGTCGCCCGGGTTGGCATCCGGGTGATAGCGCCGGGCCAACTCCCGGTATGCCTTTTTAATATCCTTCGTACCGGCTGTCTTTTCCACTCCAAGTATGCTATAATAATCTTTGTACTGCACACCGGTTCACCCCCTTACTTTACGGTTCCGGTTTGTTCCGTTAATTATTCTCACAAAAAGGCGAGGGTTAATTCCCTCGTCCACAAAAAAGATCAACCAACCGGGAGGCAGATGTTTTATCCTTCGATATCAATGTTGAATTCTTTTCTCCTGGCAGACTCTTCCTTGGGGAGAGTAATTTCCAGGACACCGTCCTGATAGCGTGCTTTTAATTTTTCATGCTTCACCGGCATGTCTAAGGTAAACGACCGGCTGAAGGAACCGTAACTGCGTTCGACCCTGAGATAGTTGACATTTTCCTCTTTTTCTTCTCTCCGGCGCTCGGCCCGGATAGTCAGCAAATTATCCGCTAAACTAACCTTGATGTCACTTTTGTTGAATCCCGGCAGTTCAGCTTTGATCAGGATCGCCCCGGGAGTATCTTTAATGTCGACAGGAAACGCTCCCTCCTGGGTAAGGGCTGCTTCAGGCTCCCTCCAGAAGCGAAAGCTGTCATCAAAAAGCCTGTTGATCGAAGACTGTAATTTTGATAAATCACGGAAAGGATCCCACTTTACCAACGCCATGAAATACACCCCCTGATCTTTAATTTCATTAAATTCTACTGTCACTTATTCTATAGCCGCTCCCGGTGGCTGAATTATCTGACAAATTGACTATCTCTGACCTTAGTATATTGTAAATTCTGTTGATTGTCAAGTTTTTTCCAAAAAATATTTATCGGCATTCGGTTTTATTCTACTGATGTGATATAATTCAAGTAGTCAGAATTCAGGAGTCAGAATTCAGAATTTTTTAAGACGTCAAACCACTATTCTTATTCTGACTACTGACTACTGAGTAAAATAATTCCGAAAGGATTGAACCAAATTGCTTCTGATTCTGGGATCAGTTTTAATTTTAGGTTTTCTCATCGGAGTAACCACTGTGATCTATTTTCAAAACAAGCCGCCGCGCGGGAGAAAACCATAACAGAAGATATATTATATAAGACGACAGAGAGCCTTTTAGAGGCTCTTTTTTTGGCTGTACATTTTTAAAGGGCGAACATGAACCCGTTGGTAAGCGCCGCGTTATACACTTGAGCAAACTTAATTACCATATTGAGAAATATCTGGCGATAAATAAGCATACACTTACATAAAAAAGAAAGGAGGGTTCGTAGTGAGAATTCTTTCTGCTGTTATCGCCGGTTTAATCACGGGACTCCTGCTGTACCTGCTTGTCTTCCTGGCAATCCCCAAAGCGGCGTTTCCAGCGTTTTGGCTGGCCTGGGCGGCATTCGGCCTGTTGTTTTACCGCAAAGCGGAATCGGCCGGGAAAATTTGGTCCAGGGCTTGCTTGGCCGCTGGAGCGGAATGCCTGGCCATTCCGCTGGCATCATGGTTTCTGCCTCTCTTTTGCGGCCAGCAGGCAGTCCAAACCGCAAAACAAAGCGCATATAGCGCTAGCCAAGCCTTCGGATCGGCATTTGGTGGCGGCCTGATAAACTTGCTGTCTGGCTCCGCCGGCATCTTGATTGGCTTTTTGCTCCTCATCACCGCCTATTTTTCCTTGAAACCGGCAAGGAGGTTATAAGCACCTACAAAGATACATCATCGCAAAGACTAGTGAACTACCCCTCCCTTCGCTTTGCGAAAGGCGCGGGCTTCCTGCTTCATCAGCAACATGCGGTGCTTCGACAGGCCTGAATTCCCGTGGTTCCCACGGTACTGCGTCCGCCGGAACTCCCTTGTCGGCTTTACGGAACACAGGGCTACCGGCTGATATGTGTATTCCGACCTCCTGCCTACAAATGGACGATTTACTATATTATACCACAAAAGGGAGTGCGCAAACAGATGTTTACAAAAATACCGCTTTTCATCCCCGTCCTTCGCTCTTACTCCATAAGCAAGGAAGGCTCCGGACAGGGACTTCCAGGCGGAAGAGTTAAATCTTCAAAGCACCTCCAAGGTGCTTTTTTTGTCGCTTCGAATTTATTTCCAGTCGTCAGTAATTTTGTATTTTTTTCATAGATCCGGGTCAAACTATTCTAAAATAAAAGGAGGTGGATATCTTTGATGCAAATTACTGAAATGGAACTTCTCCAGACTGGAGAGCAACTCAGGTCGGAAGCTTTAGCCATCGCCAAATACACGACGTGCGCCCAGCAGTCCACCGACCCGAAACTTCAGCAGATGTACTCTGCCATCGCGGACAGACACCGGGGCCACTATGAAACAATTTTAAGAAGCGTACAAAATTTAGCCGGGCAAAGACAATTTTAAAGGAGCTGAAAATGATGCTGGAAGAGAAAGACCGTTTAACCGATTCCCTGGTCATGCAAAAATACATTGCCGACGGCTACAATACAGCCGCCATAGAGGCGTCCAACACGCAACTCAAGGAAGCGTTCATCAATATTCTTAGAGATGAACACCTTATCCAGCACGAGATATTTAACGAGATGAGCAACCGCGGCTGGTACCAGCCGAAGCCGGCAAACATAAATGATATAAACCAGAACCTAAATAAATGGAACCAGGAGTTGCAGCGCGTACAGACTAACGCCTACCAACGGCCGGTAACACCGCAAGGCAACTACCAGACCGCTTTCCCTCAATATGGATATCAAGCCGGAGCCGGCATGGCGCAAACGGGCAGTGAAGCTCAACAGCAAACCATGTACCGCCCGCCCCAAAACCCGATAGTTTAACCTGAACGATCACCCCCTGACCAGGGGGTGATTTTTACTTTCAGACTCTTGCAGCAACCATTCACACCCAGGATATTTCAACCCCTCATCTCACCTGCTTGACCATTCAACTGCCTATATTGCATTTAAACAGCTTATTCTGTTAACTAAAAGCAAATTTCTTAATTATTTAATAATAATGCTGTAATATAATAACGGTCGAAATGTGTGTAAGAGCTGATAGAATCATCCAATACCTAATAATATTTATGGAGGGGAAAACATGGCGGAAATGAAATCGATGATGGTTGAAAACCGGATTTTCAACCCACCGGCAGACTTTGTCGCGAAAGCCAGGATCAACAGCTTGGAACAGTACAAGGAGATGTACCGCAGGTCCATCGAAAGCCCGAACGAGTTCTGGGCCGAAATGGCCGAAGAAAACCTGACCTGGTTTAAGAAATGGGAAACTGTTGAAGAATACAGCTTTACTGACGATGTATTTGTTCGTTATTTCGCGGGTGGCAAGCTAAACGTATCTTACAACTGCCTGGACCGTCACCTGGACAGCTGGCGGAAGAACAAAGCCGCGATTATCTGGCAGGGCGAGCCTTTAGAGGACAGCAGGACTTACACTTATCAGCAGCTGCATCACGAAGTTTGCAAATTCGCCAATGTCCTGAAGAGTCAGGGGGTCAAAAAAGGAGACCGGGTCGGCATCTACCTGCCGATGATCCCTGAACTGGTAATTGCCATGCTGGCCTGCACCAGGATCGGCGCCATCCACTGCATCGTGTTCGGCGGTTTCAGCGCGGAAGCGATTCGCGACAGAATGCTGGACGCCAAAGCGGAAATACTCATCACCAACAACTACGGCTACCGTTCGGGTAAATTCCTTGGTTCCAAAGATGTGGCCGACGCCGCCATGGCCCAATGTCCCGATATCAAGAGATGCATCGTGGTCAAGAGAGTGGACAAGGAATGCAATATGGTGGAAGGACGCGACGTATACTGGGACGATTTGATGGCAACAGCTTCGAATAAGTGCGAAGCGGAAGTGATGGACGCGGAAGATCCCCTTTTCATTCTATACACGAGCGGCAGCACGGGCAAACCCAAGGGTGTTATGCATACCACCGGCGGGTATCTGCTCTATGCGCTTATGACTTGCAAATATTTCTTTGATTTACGCGATGAGGACGTATATTTCTGCACAGCGGATATCGGCTGGGTAACCGGACACAGCTATTGTGTTTACGGCCCGCTGGCGTTAGGAGTAACTTCCCTGATATTTGAAGGCGTGCCGAGCTATCCTCAGCCGGATAGGTTCTGGGAAATTGTAGAGAAATATGGAGTAAACGTTTTCTATACAGCGCCCACCGCCATCCGGGCTATGATGAAAGACGGCGATCAGTGGCCCAATGGCAGGGATCTCAGTTCACTGCGCCTGCTGGGTTCAGTCGGCGAGCCGATTAACCCCGAGGCATGGATGTGGTACTACACTGTGATCGGTAAGGAAAAATGCCCGATTGTTGACACATGGTGGCAGACCGAAACCGGCGGCCACTTAATCGCCCCGATGCCGGGCGCGCACCCGTTGAAGCCCGGTTCGGCCGTAAATCCGTTCTTTGGCGTGGTTCCCGTATTGCTTACAGCGGAAGGCAAAGAGGCCGGCGTGAACGAAGGCGGCCACCTTTGCATGAAGAAACCCTGGCCCGGCATTATGCGCGGTGTCTATGGCGATCCGGGCAGGTTTAAAGAAACTTACTTCGTGCAACACCCCGGTTATTATTTCAGCGGCGACGGCGCGCGCAAGGACGAGGACGGTTACTACTGGTTACTGGGCCGCGTGGACGACGTGATCAACGTTTCCGGTCACCGGATGGGCACCGCGGAAATTGAAAGCGCGCTGGTAGCGCACCCGACAGTAGCGGAAGCCGCTGTTGTTGGTTTCCCGCACGACATCAAAGGTGAAGGCATTTACGCTTATGTAACGCTGAAAGAAGGCGTTGAAGCGACAGATGCGCTCAAGAAAGAGCTTGTCGCGCACGTACGCAAGGAGATTGGGCCGATCGCTTCACCGGATAAGATTCAATTTACTCCTGGTATGCCCAAGACCAGAAGCGGTAAGATCATGAGACGGATCCTGAGGAAAATCGCCGCCGGCGCTATTGACGAACTGGGCGACACCTCGACGCTGGCCGATTCCACCGTGGTCGACAACCTGATAGCTAACAGACAGTAAGTAGAACAACAGACAGTCCACGATAGTTTATAATAAAGCGGGCTTGAAAAATTCAAGTCCGCTTTTTCCGTAAAATATTTATTAAGAAATTTTACGGAACATTAACAGGCGCTATTACGTCATGTAAATAGAACCAGTTTATTGGATAAAAACATGCGCCATCCCGGAGGAACAATAACAGAAAATGCGAGGGGTCATGATGAGAGAGCGCTTGATTAAAATGTTGCTAATGGGGGTTATATTGGCCTTTGCCTGTACAACGAGTGTATCTGCCGACACAAAAGGGGTAAATTTAATTATCAACGGACAAAAATTTGAAGGCGTGGGAGTAATGATAAACGACCAGATAATGATACCTCTCGAGACGCTGGTCCGCGCCATGGACGGTACGTTTGAATGGACGCCCGAAAACGAAACAGCTGTAGTTACTCTACCCGCCTTAAGCAAGCGGGCGGGAAGTGATTTAAAAGACGGCTACATGATCAAAGTTGATAAGATTACAGAAGGGATTACTATATTAACGATATCAGGAGAAGTAACCAACACCAGCGATTTCAAGTTAACAACACTGACTGTTTACGGCAAACTGCTGGACGCCGGCGGTCAGGAACTTACCCGTACATTTACCACGGACCTTAAACCGGCCGAACTGGCCCCGGGCGAAACAGGCACCTTCGAAGTCATCTTTACGGATTACAACAAGTTTAAAGACAGCAATATAAGATACGGCATTTATGTACAAGGCTTCCCAATTTAATCAGATAATAACTATAGCCCTTGAGGCGGCTGGACACTGACCGTAAAGCAAACTTCCCGCCCAAGGGCTTTTTAACATAGTCATGAACATTGAATGATGATTCCAGCCGCTTTTAATATGACCACTTATACAGAAATAACTTCTTTTACTTCCGGAATTTCCTGCTTGAGCATCCGCTCAATACCCTGCTTGAGGGTTATTGTGGCACCAGGTCAACCGCCGCAGGCACCTTTCAACCGCACTTTTACCAACCCGTCGGGGTCTACTCCCACAAGCTCAACATCTCCGCCATCTCTTTGAAGAAAAGGGCGAACCTTATTGATTACTTCCTGAACTTTTTCCTTCAAACTATAACCTCCCTTCTGTATATCTTTAACTACGGCAACTGTTTTCTAATCTATTTTACCTATTATATCCGTCAATGACAAGAAAAAATACAACCCTTGATATTACTGACTTTTACTTTCGATTTTTTTGTGATCTTACTGTTTTGATCACAAAAACTTCTTTTTACTCTTCTTGTCCGATTACTCTTCTTGTCCGACCTTTCCAAACTGTCCAGAACACTCCGAGAACCCTTTCTGTAAAGCCCTGGCACCTGCGGTGCTTCGACAGGCCTGAATTCCCGTGGCAAAAATATATGTTCGCGGTAAATCGCGGTAAATAATATAGATTCCTGCCGGAAAAGAGAAAAATTTTGGATGAAGGAAAACCCGCCTTAATAGACGGGCAAAGAGAGGAGAAGGATTTTAAGAAAAGGGTTATATGTAATCAAAGGCAGGGCGTAAGGTAATTATTTTTTCAGTACCTTTCGCTTTGCTACATAGTAAAGCACCGCTACTGAGATAACGATTGCGAAAATTACTGACAATATAATCATGCCGTTATCACCAAAAACAGGGTTACTGTTCCATTCTGATTTCATGGACGGTAGTGCTAGAAGCATAAGAAAAACCTCCATTTACTAAATGCTTTACTTTATTATCCCCAAAAAAACAAAAAGCCTCACTCCATAGGAGTAGGTCTCATCAAGGACTAAGCCGGTCTTGAAAAAGTCCCCTTTCAAACCCCCTTCTGGCGGGTAAATCTCTGTATGAAAAGGTATCCCTTTGTCTTTAGTTGTAATCGGAAGGACAACTACAAGCCCTGCAGGGCCATTGTTAAATAAATCTAATGAGACAATAAGGGCGGGTCTTTTACCTGCTTGTTCGTGCCCACGGACAGGGTTAAGGTCTACAAACCAAACTTCAACTGACCCGGTTAAAAAATATGCCTACCTCTAGAATGCTATGCATTACCCACATGTTTTTGGAGGGTGAAAAAGTTCCCCACATTATCGTTAGATCTTGGAGGCGACGGAAGCCTCGCCAAAGAACTTTGACGCCGGGTTGACCGTCACTCTTACGTCCGAGAAAACCGCCAAGTTTGGCGATCCATAATACTGCTGTTTTTATGTC
>Ga0067045_1003663_pt1 | contig 32510 bp, 27 predicted proteins | sample TerdegcTABiofilm_FD_59184 | JGI IMG/M metagenome (GOLD analysis project Ga0067045, IMG submission 59184) | Combined Assembly of (Gp0054472, Gp0054536) Wastewater bioreactor microbial communities from Singapore -Terephthalate degrading...
TTTTCTGCTTCTGCCTTCTTTGAAGCTGCTCTTTTTGCTAATTCTCTTTTGCGGCGCAATTCTTTTCTTCGTTTATAACGTGCTGCAACAATTTCTTTGTGTTTAGTGAGAGCTTCGCCGATTTCTTCTTCTGTTTTATTTTTGAAAAGTAATGAGCGATGCAGAAGCACCCCATCATAGCTAAGTATGTTCTTTACAACTCGTGTCGGCTGCGCGCCTGAATTGAGCCATTTGATTGCTTTCTCGTGATCCACTACAAACGTAGCAGGAATTGTTATAGGATTATAATATCCCAATTTGTCAAGAAATTTGCCGTCGCGTTTGTGTGCTTCATCGACTGCGACTATGTCATAGAAAGGATTATGCTTAGAACCTTTCCTTCTTAATCTTAATTTTACCATAGAATTTTAATATTTATTATAAAAAAGTTAAAATTTCATACCTGGGAATTTTGGCATCATAGGAAATCGCTTCCCTTGAACCACATTTTTCATTGCTTTTTGCATTTGCTCGAATTGCTTAAGTAAATTATTAACCTCTTGAACACGCGTACCACTTCCTTTAGATATTCTCAACCGCCGAGAGCCATTGATAATTTTTGGATTTGCACGTTCTTCCTTTGTCATAGATAAAATAATTGCTTCAATTCTCGAAAATGCTTTATCGTCAATATCTACATTTCGCAATTGTTTATCCATACCTGGCAACATCCCAATTAAATCTTTCAAAGGTCCCATTTTTTTAATCATCTTGATTTGGTCAAGAAAATCATCAAATGTAAATTGATTCTTCCTGAGCTTTTCTTCCATCTTTTCAGCTTCTTTTTCATCGATTTCCTGCTCTGCTTTTTCGACAAGTGAAATAATATCGCCCATTCCAAGAATACGCGAAGCAATACGTTCGGGATGGAATTGCTCAAGTGAATCAAGCTTTTCACCTGTAGAAATGAATTTTATTGGTTTGCCAACTACATCGCGGACCGATAATGCAGCACCACCTCGTGTATCGCCATCAAGTTTTGTTAATACAATACCCGTCAAATTCAATTGCTCATTGAAAGCGCGTGCAGTTTTGACAGCATCCTGTCCAATCATTGAATCCACAACAAACAAAGTTTCGGTCGGTTGCACAGCTTCTGAAATATCACTAACTTCCTTCATCATAACTTCATCAACGGTTGTTCGCCCCGCAGTATCAATTATAACAATATCGCGTGCTAATTTTTTTGCATAAGCAACGGCATCTTTTGCTATATCAACAGCGGATTTATTTTCCTCCGTGAAAACAGGTATTTTAATTTGGTCAGCAAGCTGTTGCAATTGCAAAATAGCGGCGGGACGGTGAATATCAGCTGCAACAAGTACTGGATGTTTGCCTTTCTTACGTAAATATTTAGCAAGTTTGGCAGCGAAAGTAGTTTTGCCCGAACCTTGCAATCCCGCAATTAGAATTACTGTTGGGGGCTTTGGCGAAATATTTAAATCTGATGCTTTGCTTCCAAGTGTTTCAATTAATTCGTCATTTACAATTTTAACAATCAATTGCTCGGGTAAAATCGTACCTCGAACTTCTTGCCCAACAGCTTTGGATTTAATATTTTCAATAAATTTATTAACAACTTCAAGGTTTACATCAGCATCAAGCAAGGCATTGCGGATTTCATTAAGGGCATCGGCTATATTATCTTCCGTGATTTTGCTTTGGCCCCGAAATCTTTTTAGTGCAATTTCGAGTTTTTCTTGAAGATTTTCAAACATATTCGTTCATAAAAAAATACAAAATTAATAAAATCAAAGAAATAAACAAAAAAATGTCGTTTTAAAAAAATTTGATGACCTTGTCATTCCGAGCATAGCGAGGAATCTATTTTCCTCTAGTGGATTTCTCACTACCTTCGAAATGACAATCTTCTCATCATTTTATAGGGGTTCAAAATTTTGAACCCTTACATATTTTAAAATTATTTAAAAAAACACTTGACAATTTAATTTTTTCTTTGTAATTTATTTTTTGAAACTGTGCAAAAAATTTTTAGTTTTTTTAATTTTTTTAAAGGTGTTTTAATGAATAATTTATTTTCACAAGATCACAAGATCACAAGATCACAAGATCACAAGATCACGTTGTCAAATATTTTATATTGCTGATGATTATCTTTTTTTCAAACAATAAGCTATTTTCACAACCAACTGAAATTGTAACCCCAACCCCTTGCATTGGATTTGGAATAGGAGTGGTGGGATGCGATCATAATGAAACTTGGAGCGCAGAACCAAAAACTAAAACTATCTCAATTGGTGAGTGTCAATATACTATTTACTACCATGATAGAATACGTCAATGCCCTCAATTATGTGGCCCAATGTATGAAACAAATGTAGTAGCAATTGTTTACGCGGGTATGGGATGTCCCCATAAAACAAATGGTGAAATTGTTTTTGCTTTTCTTCAATCTCTATATGAGAATGAAATGTGGCAGCAACCTTATATAAATTATTATCCAATGTGTCTGATTAGAGACCATCCCGATTGGGATTTCTATGCTGATTTTGATACTTGGGCTACAGGAGATTGTTTTACTTTAGATGAGCATGGCATAAAAGTTCCCTGCGATTCAAATCATTATTGCTGCCACACAATAATAAGGTTTGATTATAAGTGGGACCCAGAACGACCCACTAGTAGTATTACACTTGACTCTACATATAACGACGAACCTGTTGTGCGAAGTGTTTATACGATTAATGGATTTGAGGAGCCCGAATGTCCTTGCGAATCGGATTGTAATACCGTTATTAGAACTCCCAAAATAGCCAACTATAATACCTGTAATGCTCCTTGCAGCGATAATCCCTGGGTCGTTGAACCTGTGGAAATGGTACCTCTTTCCGAATGTCCAACTTGTTCTGTAGAGGTTCATTATAAAATAAGGGAATCTAACCCCTGTCCTCAAATAAATATGTCAACATTTAATGATATTTCATTAGATGAAATATCATTAACATTTGATGGCATTTGCGATTCAGCTTGTGTTGGGACGATACCTATGAATGATATTCATAGTGAGGTTGTTCATTATTTATTAAAGAATAAGTTCAAACATATACCAGCCCCAGGTAACTGTGCAACTTACTATCGTCTTTTCCAATCATCCTGTTGGAGCGATGGTTATGATGGTGGTTATTGGCATTATTGGCGGAGTTATGAGCCGCCGTATGGGATAGACTCAGCATATATACCTGGCGAACGAGTGATGCGACAATGCGAACCCAGCAATTGCTGCTGGTCACAATATCAAATTTGCAACGATGGTGGAAATCCTCCTGTAATAAGATACACCCTCTATGACCAATATTCGGACCCTGAACCTTGTTATTTTATGCCTTATCCTTGTGAATTTATTTGCAATCCATAAAAAGCGAGGTATTAGATGAAAATAAAATTATTAATAGTATATGTAATACTATTCACAGTCTTTAAAATTGACTTTGCAAAATCAGAAAATCGATGGACATTGACTGACACTTTAAGGTGCTGGCTTTATGATAGCTATACTACAGATTTCTTTGGAGATGGCTTACAAGATATACAAACGGTTAATAAAAAAGATATAATTATACAAGCAATAGTTTATGGTAGTTACCCACGGTTATTTATAAGTAATGATACAGGTAAAACTTGGAATGTAAGATTAGAGGAGGAACCAATTGGTAAAAGTGCAACGGGAGGTAAGCAAAATAATTTTATAAGTTATCCTATGGCATATCCTAATGAAAAGCTTATAATACTCACTGGTGATTCCGGCTACTATTGGCGTTCTGTCGATAATGGGGTAACATTTAAACGTATGCAAATTGAAAACAAACTTGTTGGAGCTATGTATTTTTGGGATGAAAAAAAAGGAATTTTTGTGCAACAGTATAATAGTCGGTTAGATTCAAATAATATTTTTACTTTCGACCAAATTTTTCAGAAAACCACTGATGGAGGTCTAACTTGGAATCAATTTAACGGACCTAATTATATCCATAAGAAAGTAGGTACTTATTTTCAAACTTTCGAAAACGGTATTTTATATTCGATTGAGATAGGTCGTTATATCTATCTAGATTCAACTGCAGGATGTGTAAGAGGTGCTGTATATCCTGATTCTGCAGATTGGGTATATAAATCCACAGATTATGGCGAAACATGGACCTCTTATAAGGGCATTAACATTGTTTTCGAAGAGAATCTGCGTTATTTCTTTCTAACAGAGAATATTTGGTTTACCTATGGTGGTAGTTATATAAGTACACTCCCTGATACTAATTCTTCCATAATCCGCAAAACTACAGATGCGGGTAGAACCTGGCATTATGTTTTAGATACAATTTATATAGACCTTTGGGGTAGCAGCCAAATTCGTGATATATCATTTAGCGATTCATTGAATGGGATTGCCACTGCTTATACAACTATTTGGAAAACAAGTGACGGTGGCGAAACTTGGCAAACAGATACAAGCTTTCACCCGACAAGTAGTTCCCAACTTATTGAGCATATACTTATGATAGATAAACATACAGCAATTGGTATCCCTGATGTATGGGGATATGTATACCGCTGGACCGAAGATTATGAGGTTTCTGTAAATGAACATAATGAGCGAAATAGTGCAGCGATAATTTTCCCCAACCCCGCCCGAGATTATATATACATCAATTCTGCTTTTATAGAGGGTGCAGGGGGTGTATGGCAATATCAGATATATGATATATTAGGCAATTGTGTGCAGAGCGGAACGACAGAATCAAAAACAATAAATATCAATCAATTATCAGCTGGATTTTATACTGTGCGATTTTTCAATGCTGGCAAGCAAGTGGTAGAAAAGATGATTAAGGAATAAATTTGTGGCAAAAGTATCCTTGCAGGTGGCTGAAACCACCTGTTGCAAAAAATATAGAGATCGCGACAGAGGGCTTCAGCCCTCTGCATATTGAACAAAGGATGGCAATCCCTTGTTCAGATTGTTGTAAAATACGACTTAAGTCGTAAGTTCAATACAGAGAGACATCCCCCTACCCCCTTTAAATTAATAGGGAATTCTGCACCAAGATGGTGCAGGCACATAACAGAAGAGGCACCGTCTCAGCTGTATCGGTATCTTGTAGGGGCAATTTATGAATTGCCCCTACTACGGGGATTTTGAATCCCTACATCCTTAAAATGACAGAAAAATTGTTTATTTATTTTCTTTTTTTTCTTAATTTTGTATTCTTTAATAAAAAGAAAAATCTTTTTGGGATGTAGCCAAGTGGCAAGGCAGTGGATTTTGGTTCCACCATTCGTAGGTTCGAATCCTGCCATCCCAGCAATACTTTATAAATACAATGCATGATTTCCAAATTGCAACAGGCAGGTCAAATCCTCTATTAGCTCAAAAAGTAGCCAATCTTTTGGGTCTTGAGCTAACTCCAACAACAATTCAGAATTTTAGCGATGGCGAGATATGGGTTAAGTATCAAGAAAATATACGTGGTATAGATTTATTTATAATTCAATCTACCTTTGCACCATCTGATAATATTTTTGAATTATTAATGCTTATTGATGCAGCGAAACGTGCGTCAGTGAAACGTGTTTGTGCTGTTATTCCATATTATGGATATGCTCGTCAAGATAGAAAAGATCAACCGCGTGTTTCCATAACAGCAAAGTTAGTTGCAAATTTAATCGTTAGAGCGGGTGCCGATAGGGTTATTACAATTGATTTGCATTCCTCGCAAATTCAAGGTTTTTTTGATATTCCAATGGATAATTTGTATGCATCACCTGTTCTTATTAAAGAAGCAAAAAAATTGAATTTAAACCCGATTGCAATTGCATCCCCTGATGTTGGAGGTGTAAAAACAGCACGCTCTTATGCACGGCGTTTAGGTGGTAATTTGCTTGTGGTTGATAAACGACGCCCCGATCACAATGTGGCAGAAATTATGAATATCATAGGTGATCCACGCGATAAAAATATTTTTATTGTTGATGATATAATTGATACAGGAAGTACATTTTTAAATTGTGCTGTTGCATTAAAAGAAAATGGAGCACTCGATATTTATGGAATTTGCTCTCATCCCGTTTTATCAGGCAATGCAATTGAAAAAATTGAGCAAAGTGATGCGATCAAACAAATTTTTGTTACAGATACAATTCCTCTTAAACAAGAACTAACGAAATTCAAAGTAGTTACTGTATCTGAATTGCTTGCCGAAGCTATCTTGCGCACTCACGATAATCGATCTGTTAGTACTCTTTTCGATATTGAGAGATAAAATTTTTTGGAAGTTATAAATATTAATAAATAATTTAGTTATTATACTGAAAATAAAATAGAAATATAAAATGAAGACAGTTGAATTAAATGTAAAAACCCGAGAAAAGGGGAGTAAAATTGCAAAAGAATTAAGGCAAAATAATTGTGTTCCAATTAATTATTATGCAGGTGGAAAAGAAAACCTAAATCTTTACGCAAAAGCACACGATTTACGAGATATCGTATATACAAATCATAAGCCAATTGTATTATTACATATAGACGAAAATACTGAGCCATTAAAATGCATTGTCAAAGAAATTTCATTTGACCCTGTCACTGAAAAAATTATGCATATTGACTTCCTAGGTTTAGTAGATAATCATTTGCTTTATACAGAATTACCCATAATACTGAACGGGACACCGGAAGGTGCTCGACTGGGTGGAGTTTTGCAGCAAACGCTTCATAAAATAAAAGTTCGTACCGTCCCCGAATTATTGAGTGATTCAATCGAAATCGATATATCTAATCTTGAACTTGGTAAGTCAGTGCAAGTAAAAGATATTCAAAGGGAAGGATGGAAATTTTCACTTCCTCCTGACACTGTAATATGCTCCTTGAAGCATTCGCGAATTCAATCAAGTTAATTAATAAATTGAATATATCAAATCTCAAATGCAAAAAGTTGCATTAATTCTTGCAGGTGGCTATGGGTCGCGTCTGTGGCCACTTAGTACTGAATCTAACCCAAAGCAATTTTCTCATTTCTTTGGTGAAGGCTCTATGCTAGTGAACACTTATCAAAGAATATTGAATTTTTTCGAGAAGCAAAACATTTTCGTCATCTCTCAATCAATTTTTTATGATAAAATCAAAGAGCAATTACCTGACCTTTCTAATGAAAATATTATCCTTGAACCATATTTAAGAAGCACATCTGCTGCTATTACTTATGCAAATCTGTACCTTCAATACGCTTATACTGATAATTTTATTCTAAATGTTTTTCCCTCAGATCATTTAATCTCAAATTTAAGTGAGTTTTCAAATAGCTTAGAAATTGCGCAAGAAGCTGCCGAATCTCTTAAAGCGATTCTTACTCTTGGAATTATACCAACTTATCCCGAAACACAATTCGGCTATATTAATATTGATGATACAATTAAAATGCCTGGCTTTTTTGAAAAAAATGTCAGATTTGTAAAAAATTTCGCCGAGAAACCCGATAAAGGTACGGCAGAACGTTTCATCCAATCGGGTGATTTTGTTTGGAATTCGGGTATATTTGTGTTTCTCTCGGATGTACTTTGGAAAGAATTGCAAATTAATCTCCCCGAATTTTATAAGCTTTTTAATGATTTAAAATTATCATTTGGCTCACCTTATTTTGCTCGTAAATTGGATCATACTTATCGCAGCTTGCCAACAATTTCATTTGATAATGGGATTCTTGAAAAATCAAAAAATGTGTTTTGTGTTTTATCAAATTTTGAGTGGTCCGACCTTGAAAGTTGGGATGAAGTATATCGCCAAGCAAAAAAAGATATACATAATAATTTTGTGAATGGCGAGGTCATTAACCTCCAAACAGAAGGTGCTTATATTCTTGCTAAAGATAGATTAGTAGCAACAATTGGAGTTAGTGATTTAATTATTGTCGAAACTGAAAAAGCCACACTTATTTGCAAGCGAGGGGAAACCGAAAAAGTCAAAAAAATTATTGATTACCTTCGTAGCAAAGGAATTAAAGATTATTTATAATACTAAATTTAATTTAATATGAAATCCGCAAAGACAAAAATTGTATGCACAATTGGACCTGCGTGCAATACTAAAAATATATTATTGGAACTTGCAAATTCAGGAATGGATGTTGCAAGACTTAATTTTTCCCATGGCGATTATGAAACTCATTCTCGAGCGATTAATAATATTCGGGAAATTGAAGCTGAATATGGATTTACTATTGGTATAATGCAAGATATCCAAGGACCAAAAATTAGAATTGGATTGGTCGAAAATGGTGCAGTCAATCTTATTGATAATCAAGAATTTGTCATTACGACTGAAGATATAGAGCTTGGAAATTCAAAAATTGTTAGTACATCATATAAAGATTTACCCCTTGAAGTCAAACCTGGTAATACAATACTCATTGACGACGGCTATATAATTTTAAAAGCAAACCGAATTGATGAAAAAAATATCTATACAACAGTAATTAAAGGTGGTATTTTAAAGGATCGTAAAGGTATTATTGTTCCAAAATCCAAAAGTATTGCTCCAACACTAAATGAAAAAGATTTGAATGATTTGAAATTTGGACTTGGAGCCGGCATTGATTTTATTTCTCTTTCATTTGTTAGGTCGCATAATGATTTAATTGAAATCAGAACAGCGATGAAAATTTATGGCCGCATTGTTCCATTAATCGCAAAAATTGAACGTGCGGAAGCATTTGATGATATTGATGAGATAATCCAACAATCTGATGGAATTATGATAGCCCGCGGCGACCTTGGACTTGAAATGCCACTTGAGGATATTCCAATTTTACAAAAAGAATTGATTCACAAAGCAAATAAATATGGCAAACCTGCTATTACAGCAACTCAAATGCTTGAATCAATGATTAATAATCCACTCCCTACTCGTGCAGAAGTCACTGATATTGCTAATGCTGTTTTTGATGGAACTGATGCAGTTATGCTAAGTGGGGAAACCTCAGTTGGCAAATATCCTGTTGAAGCTGTCAAATATATGAATTCAATTATACTGAAAACCGAGCAATATTTTCCAAACAAATTTGAAAAAGGAATTGACTGCTCCGCTCAAGCTAATATTTCAGATGCAATTGCACAATCTGCGGTCTTGCTTGCCTACAATACTAAAGCCAAGGCTATATTGACAATAACCCGCTCTGCATTTACAGCACGTAATATTTCAAAATTTCGTCCAAAAATGCCAATTATTGCAATTACTGATGATAAAGCAAAACAGCATTATCTAATAACTTTATGGGGTGTTAATCCAATTGTTATTGATAATTTTGATTTTAATGAAATTGATTTCAATTTAATTCATAATAATTTGAAAAATCAAAACATCATTAAGACTGGCGATAGAGTAGTTGTTGTCGCCGGTTTAAATGATAATAATATTACTGAAAATAATTTTATAAAAGTTATACAATTTTGAGGATATTATGAAAAAATTGCTCACTATTATTTTTGCGTCTATGTTGTTCGTCTTTTGTGCTTGCACAGAACAAAACAATAATATGGCAAATCAAACAGATGATACAGGTAAAGTTATTAGCAAAGCTACTCAAGAAAAAGTTGTGAAAGAATTATTAAGCAAATATGGCGATGCTGCGAAATTCCGTATTGAAAGAGGTGTTTCGCAAGCCGCATCTCTATGGAGAAGCTCTGATGGCAATGATTCAGTTTTTACACAATTTTGTTTAGAGAATTTTATTGCTGATTCTAATAAGTTGGATGAAGTATTTAGCACTTTTTCCAAAAATTTAGAATCTCTCAATGGGCATTATAATCAAATAATGCTTGATTTACGTGAAAAAATGGACCTTGATAAAGGTGAAGTTAGCGATTTTGATTTGCTTTTTGCAAGCTATGACCCTTCGTCTCACTTTACAGATGATTTCTTCAATAATAAAATTGCATTTATCATTTGCTTAAATTTTCCTTATTATACTTTGCAAGAAAAAGAAGAACTTGGCAAAAATTGGACACGTAAAGAGTGGGCTTATGCTCGAATGGGGGATGTATTTACTGCTCGCGTTCCTGCACAAATTCAACAAAATTTTTCTGATGCACTTACTCAAGCAGAAAATTATATTGTCAATTATAATATCTATATGGGCAATCTGATTGATGATAAAAATCAAACGTATTTTCCAAAAGATATGAAACTAATTACCCATTGGAATTTGCGCGATGAATTGAAAAGCCAATATGCTAAACCCGATGGATTGGTTCATCAAAAAATGATTTACGAGGTGATGAAACGTATCATTACGCAAACAATCCCTGAAAAAGTTATTAACAGCAATGAATATATGTGGAATCCATACACTAATAAAACCTACAAAGATGGCAAAGAGGTGCAGCTTTCACCTGAACCCGATAGACGGTACAAAACTTTTTTGAATAATTATCTTGCAGCAAAGAAAATTGATCAATATTATCCAAATTTACCAACTGCAATTGCACGAACTTTTGACCAAGATTTAGAAATACGTGAAAAAGATGTCGAGCAAATGTTTGTACAACTTGTCAGCTCACCGCTGGCAAAGCAAATTGGAGAGTTAATTTCTAAAAGATTGGGTAGGCAGCTAGAACCTTTTGATATTTGGTACGATGGCTTTAAAAGTCGAGGTACAATTTCCGAAGATGAATTAACCAAAATTACATCTAAAAAATATCCAACGGTTGAGGCTTTCCAAAAGGATATTCCAAATATTTATGCAAAATTAGGATTTCCAAAAGACCAAGCACAATTTATTGCTTCAAAAATTCAAGTAGATCCAGCCCGTGGTGCAGGCCACGCATGGGGAGCAGAAATGCATGAGCAAAAATCTCATCTTCGCACACGCATCCCACAAGGTAAAGGTATGGATTATAAGGGGTATAATATCGCTGTTCACGAATTGGGCCATAACACAGAGCAAACTATCACGCTTCATTATGTTGATTATTATATGCTTCATGGTGTTCCAAATACTGCATTTACAGAAGCTTGGGCATTTGTGTTCCAGCAACGCGATTTAGATTTACTTGGTATGAAAATAAAGAATCCCGACGCCGAATCTTTACAAATGATTGATATGTATTGGCAAATGTATGAAATTATGGGTGTAGCACTTGTCGATATGCAAGTTTGGAACTGGATGTATAAAAATCCAGATGCAACTCCCGAACAATTAAAAAATCAAGTAATTCAAATTGCAAAAGATACTTGGAACAAATATTATGCTCCTGTTTTTGGCGTAAAAGATGAGCCAATTCTTGCTATATATTCGCATATGATTGATTATCCATTATATTTGCCTGCATATCCAATTGGCCATATCGTTCAATATCAAATGGAACAATATATGAAGGGAAAGAATATTGGAAGCGAAATGGTGAGGATGCTTTCGCAAGGCAGGCTTGTCCCCAAAGTTTGGATGGAAAAAGCTGTGGGAGCAGATTTGTCAGTTGAGCCAATTCTCAAAGCTACTCAAGATGCGCTTGCAAAAATCAATGCAAAATCAGGCAATTAAAACGGTGTCCAGACAAAGCTCGCAAATGGTATAACAAATGGAGCAGGCGAAATTGCGAATCCAAAATCTGCCGATAAAGTTGTGTTGCAAATTCTAAAACCTACTAATACAGCAGTATTAGTAGGTTTTGCAACATCGCTATTCCACACCTCACCAATAAAATGTATATCTTTTGTGGTTGAAAAGCGTGTGTCTAATCCCGCCGCAATACCAAACGAGCCGTTTTCGTAAGTCATATCAAAGAGATTTTTATCAAAATGTACTGCATAAACATCCTGATTCCCAAATTTTGTATAAACTGAAATCGAGGCAATTGTTTTCGGCATTGTAATGGAGGCTGATGTATAAATATGATATAGCTTATTATCGGTATTTATTAAAGCATAATTTCCACCAAGTGCAAAAGACATTTTATCCAAATACGTATCGCCGTTTAGAGTTAGAAATGTGACTTTAGCATTTGCAACACTGATTTGGTCATTAAGAGGTATAGAGGGAATAATGGATGTTCCCGCTGTGATTGATAGAAAATTGAAAATTCCAACCCCACCATAAAGAAATAGCATCTCGAAATCACCAATAAAATGATTTTTGCCGATTGGTTCAGCTGTTGGAAGTAAAAATATACGATGGCTTTGGCGATTGTATTTCTCAACAGGTTGGATTTCTGCAATTTCGTAAGAAAACACTTTTGTTTTCCCGATTGGTGTTTGAATGCTTATAGAATAATTAACACTATCGGATTTCTCAAAATCAAGTATTTTGCAAGTAAGTATATCCCCATTCATCATACGAACAATAATATCGCGATCCCGCAAATAGCTCAGCTCGTCATCGCTAAAATCTTTTGGATATAATGCAGACAATGGAATAATTAAAATTATTATTATTGCAAATAAAAATATAATAGAAATTCTATGATTCATAATTCAAATAGATTTTAAAAAAAATTAAGAATGAAAAAAGGGAAAAAATATTGTGAAATATAAAAAAATGATGTGAAGATTTCTCCTCTAATTCTTCCTATCAATTTTCCATTTTTGTATCTGCTTTATTTTTCCCCACTGCTTTGGGTATTGCCAAGAAGAATCCAATTACAACAAGAATTGAGCCAATCCAAACAAGCCACATAAATGGTTTGATTTCTATTTTAAATGTATAAATAGCTCCCGTGCTGTTTGGTGCTTCTGATTTATGCTTAAATTCAAAAGTGCCAAGCGTTTCATCAATTCCATTACCAGGGCTTACACCTGCAAACCCCACTTCTATATCTGTTCCTGCAATAGTATGCCAATCAGGTTCGCCACGCAATTTTTGCATATCAATCCACGTGTTCAATGTATCATAATAAATATTGCCATTGAGTTGAATTTCCACAATTGCTCCCATCAGAAATTGATTTTTTTCATTTGTTTCCGAACCTGTCATTTTAAATGATTGCAATGTGATAGTAATTGATGAGTCAATTGGCACAATTGCTGATTGCATTTTTTTCAATGTCAATGTTGGATATCCACTAACCATTTCGTAGGAGATTGGTGAAATATAAATATCTTTTGTTAAGGATGATTTAATTCCAGGTTCCAGAAACATTTGTTCCCAATTATTAAAATCGCTCCAATAAATTACAGATTTAATAATTTTAGAATTGCCATTTTTTTCAAATTTTAGAAAATGCTGATACCTTTCCTGATCTGTCCTCTCTTTATCGACCTGCATTGTGCCAAGATAAGTTATATTATAACCAAAAGCTTGAGCTTTTTCGTTCATTTTCAAGCTTATGACCTTGCTTTGTGAATATCCGCCACTCAATATTACACCAAATAGCAACACAGCAACCCCAATATGCGAAATCATTGCACCCATCTTATAAATATTTGCCTTTTTGAGGACTCTAAACGCAACAATTCCATTTAAAATAATTGAAAATATACTTGCAAATGTTAGCAATATATAATCAATTCTATCAATTTTTAAAATAGCAAGAACGATTGTTAAAATAATGCTAATTATAAATGGAATAAGGATTTGCTTAGAAATAATCTTTAAATCCGTTTTTTTCCATTGGAAAAAGAGCGATATGCCATTGAGAATTAATATAATTATAGCAAGTGGCAAATTCCATTTATTATAAAATGATATATCAATAGAAGATTTTTCGCCTGACATTAATTCTGATGTAATAGGCCATGTTGTTCCAAGCAATACAATAAGAGTTATAAGAAATATTAACAATGTGCCAAGCGCTAAAAGAAATTCGCGAGATGTAACAGATAATTCAATTTTCTGCGAATATTTATTTATATCTTTAAATCTAATGAAAAAAAGCACCAATCCGAGAACAGCAAATAAAATTAATCCAATTAATAGTATTAGATATACTGCTCTACCTGGTTCTGCAAATGAATGGACTGAGGTTTCGCCAAGAATACCACTACGGGTTAGAAATGTAGCCAACATAACAAACACAAACGCCGCAATTGCAAGCAGAAAATTAGTTTTAACAAGCCCTTGCGTTTTCCTTTGAATTATCATCGAATGTATGAGTGCAACCACAAGCAACCAGGGCATTAATGATGAATTTTCAACTGGGTCCCATCCCCAGAAACCACCCCAGCCAAGTGTTTCATAAGACCAAAATCCACCTAATATAATTCCCAATCCAAGCACAGCAGCTGAAAATAGCGCCCAGGGTGTTGCAATATTTATCCAATTTTGATAATCTTTTTTGACCAATGCTGCTAAGGCAAAAACAAAAGGAATTGTTAGCGATGCATACCCAAGGAAAAGTATTGGAGGATGGATCATATTCCAATAATTTTGTAGAATTGGATTAAGTCCCCTTCCATTTTGAGGTCTGAATCCTGTGGGTATATTTTGATTTGCAAAAGTTTCCCATATATATTCGAACGGACTTTTAAAAACAAGCAATAATGTTATAAATACAATAACTAGCGATATAAATCCAAGCACATATTCCTCATATCCATATTTACGAGCATAGCCTCTTACAATTAATCCAAATATTGAAATTAATGTTCCCCACAAAAGAATTGAGCCTTCCTGCCCCGAGAAAAATGAAGATATAAGTAGAAATGTGTTTAATTGATTATTTGAATATTCCCAAATATATGTTAATGCATAATTATGATTTAATATATTAATTAATAAATATGCAGATGCAAAAAGAAATATTATTGGCAATGCAACATAAAACCGTTGAGCAATGCCTAATAATTTGCTGTCTTTTTTGCTTGTTAAAAATATGTATGTCAGAATTATTGATACAACTAAAGCAATGTATATAGCAATTTTTCCAAACATTTGAATTCTTTATTTTGGTTAGAAATTAAATTTTTTTGCCTGTTTTTTCTTCAAATTTGCTTTCGTACTTGGATGGACACTTTGTAAGAATTTCAGATGCAACAAACTTACCGTCACGATATTTGCCTTTAATAACAACCATTGGAGCTATATCGAAATTATTAGGTTTCGGACCTGAATAATATACTGTTTCTGAATTGTTTTTTTCATCAATTAATGTAAAAACAAGCAAGTTCTGCGATGGATTATATGCGGCTTGCTTTGCATCTTCAACTTTGCCAATTACTTGCACAGTTTTGCCTGTTTGTTTTGCTGTTTGGAAATCCGAATAGTCAATTTTATTTGAACTGAACGAGAAGACGGCAAGTAATAGGAATACAATAACAATAACACCAATTATAATATATTTAGGTTTCATATTATTTTTAATTTATGTATTATAAAATTATACAAAAATATACAAAGAGAAAATTCTCTTATTCTAATTCTTTTTTTCATTTTTAACGATTAACATTGCTTCTGATTTTTTAAGTCTATTATCAATTCGCCAAAGATAGTAAGCAATACCTATCCAAATAATTAATGATATTATCAGAACAATGTAAAGAGTGTTATTTTCAAAAAATTCCATCATAATCTTAATTATTTTCTATTAATTTATTAGTAACTAATTCAGTTCGGATTTTCAAGTTTAAAATCCAGAAAAATAATAACGAAAAACAAAACATCGACAATGCAAATGTTATCATTAAATCGAAATTCATCATTCCACCTGAACCTATAACAGGACCCGCTGTGCCTTCACCTTTTGCTCCTGGATGCAAACCTGTCGTAATTCGTGGGAGAATGAATATAAGAAATGGCACGGCAATAAATGCAATTATTGAATATACAGCAGAAAGCCTTGCCTTCGTTTCAGGATTATCAACTGCTGAACGCAATGCAAAATATGCAAAATATATGATTAACAATAAAAATATTGAGGTCTCACGTGGATCCCAATTCCAAAAGCTTCCCCAATTGAACTTTGCCCATATCATACCGGTTAGAGTCGCAAGAATTGTATAAAGTACACCGATTCCTGCTGATGATACTGCAAGTATGTCATAATATGTTTCGCGTTTACGTAAATAAAATATTGCAAATATCATACTGAGCAAATATGCCACAACAGAATTCCAAGCAAGTGGTACATGCAATAGCAATATTCTAACTCTTTCTTTTAATTCAACAAGATAAGGATATTCTAGAGGTACTATATTAGAAACAATTTTATTTAATTTGAACAATTTGCTTTCAGGGAGAAAAGTGATATTAATGATTGTTTTTTCATTAGAAGAAATTTTATTTATGTCAGATTTGCTTGCAGAAATTGGATAAGAGAGATTTATAATGTAGATCCTATTGTTCTCAATTTTTTCAATTACCGATTTTTCAATTTTTAAATTGAAATTTTCAGAAATACCCCGTTCTGCTAAGTAATTTGAATATGGTATATTTGCAATAGTATTTGGCAGAAAAATTAGGATTAAATCTATTGCCAAAAGTATAATAAGTCCAATTTTCCACCATTTTGGTTTAGGGATATGAATTTTTGGGAACAATCCTAAAATAATTCCTCCTACCACAGCAATTCCCATCAGTAAACCTTTCATAGAAAAATCATTTTTTAAGATTTAACAAAATTATGAAATTATTTAAATTTAATTAATGTAATTTAAAATGTAATTCCACTATATTTTTACCGGGAGTTCCTTCTTCTCGAAAAACATCAATTTTATCTGTTAGAGCTTTTACTATTGGAATTCCCCATCCTCCTTTTTGAGGATGCTTTAAATTTTCTTCTATGGTTGGTGCATTATATTCCAATAAATTAAATGGTTGACCACGGTCCATTATTCGTACTATCATAGATTTAGAGTTTCCCTCGCATTCAATCCAGATAAGTTTTCTCAAAGAATTATATTGAAAATTTTTATATGAATACTGGATTGTGTTTGTGCAAATTTCATCTACTACCAATTCGATTTCTGCTAATTTATCTGCATTGCAACCAATAAAATTGGCAAAATCTCTAATAAATTGCCTTATCTTATATAATTCACTTGTTTCAGGTTTGACTCTGAATTTTCTAAAATACAGCAGTGAATCATTTGGCTTTCTTTGTGAAGTCACTTTTGAGCTTTTTGATATCATCTTCTATTTCAAATAAAACATTAAAACCTAATAATTCAAACAAATTCTTTAATTTTGGATTAAGTCCTGTGAATTTCAAATCTCCACCGTTTGCTCTTAATTCTTCAATAAATTCCATAAAAACACCAAACCCCGCACTGCTTATATACTCAAGCTCAGTGCAATCGCAGATAATTTTAAAATTATCTTCATTAATTAATTTCTCTATCGCATTTTCTAGCGAACTTGCAGTATGTGCATCAAGAAAGCCAATTATTTGTAAAATACTAATATCATCATCTTTCGAAGTAATAATTGTAATTTCATTTTCTTTCATTGTTTTTTCCTAAAAATATTATTGAAACAATTGTTAAATCATCTCTTAATTTATTATTGCTTTTAAAATTATCAATTTCATTTATTGCTACTGCTATCAAATCCTGTGCCTTTGCTATGTGATTATTATTTAATAAATCAGATATCCTTTCCTCGCCAAATTCAATATTCTCTGGATTCCATAGTTCTGACAAACCGTCTGAATATAAAAGGCAAATATCATTCAAGTGCAATTCTGTGCGATAAGATGCAAGATTATTATTAAAGATAATAGGGGAGGCAAGCCCAAGTGCGAGACCTTTCGGTGCAATGTATTGCGTTGTACCATTCTGTTTAATTGCAAGTGGTGTATGCCCTGCACGTATATATTCTATGTTCCCTGCATTATCATTCAATGATATTGCCGATAGAGTAATAAATATCTGTTTTTCAATATTTGGATACAATATTTCATTGAGTTTTATCAACAATTCCTTAGCTGTCGCCACACTTGGCGCAATTGAAAGAACAATTCCTTTCAATTCAGCTAAATATAACGCTGAGCTTACGCCTTTTCCCGATACATCCCCAATAAGAATTGTTGGCACTCCACCTTTTAAATATACTAAATCGAAATAGTCACCACCAAGTTCATTTGCAGGAATCGAAATCCCTGCAATTGAGTAATTTTCAATTTCAGGAAATTTTGCGGGTATAATTTTCTTCTGAATATTTTGTGCATACATTAGCTCCATTTGATAACGGCGTTTTTCAATTGCTTCTTCAAGTAATAATGAATTTGCTATAGCAACTGCCATATTATCAGCAAATGTCCGCAAAAATTGCAATTCCTCAAAATCAAATGCGTAATTTTCGTATCTACATAAAATAATTGAGCCGATTCTATTCCTTTGTTCATATAATGGGATAATCGCCAATGATCCGTGAAGTACTCTATCATCGAGATGCATTTCCTCCTGTATATTATTAATAAGCTCGGGAGAATTAATATCTTTAATAAAATTTTCAAATTGCGGGATTGAATGGAAATTCTCAATTGCCTTATTGTTTGTATTATGAAAATACGAAATTTCAAATTTTCCATTTGTATATTCCTCGATCCAATCGAAATCAGCAGGAACAATCGATAGAATTCCATCCATAAAAATTTTATGCAATTGTTGCCTGTTTGTAGTATTTGCTTCAAGAATATAACGATTGAAATTTGATAAGGTCAAAATTTCAAGATCCCTACGCTCATTAGCTAAGTTCCATCTTTTTGAGCGAGATATAATAAATATTCGAAATGAATATATTGTAAATAGCAATGTTGGATAAAATACAAGTAAATTCATTTTAGGGAAAATCTGATTTGTAGCAAAATAAATTCCCGATTTTGATGAGCCGACTTGACTTGTAATAAAATAAGAAAACACAACAAGAACCAATGCATACCAAAATATTTTCTTTTTTTCTTTTGAATTGACAAATTTCAGCCAATTTGTATTCAAAGGCATAAAAAATAATACAATTCCACTTGCCCAGAATAGCACTTGCGAAATAATATTTGTTGTGTCCGATAATACTTTCCATCCAAATATATATTCAGTTCCATTCGAAATAAAAATATGAAATAGAATAAAAGCTAATACAATTTTGAAAAATTTAACGGTAGTACTTGTATTCTTTGTTTTGCGTGCAAGTAACCATTTGAATAAAAAATTAATAGTAAAAAAGCTAATTACGAGCAAATACCAGCCTATAATTTGGAAAAATACATAATAAGGTAAGCTTGCGTTTTTAAATATTTCAGGATAATTAAAATTTGGTAGGCTGATAGCAAAACCAATTATATAGAGCAAAAGCAATGAGTATAAATCTTCTGAGAATTTTTTAGCAAAATTTTCTTTATATTCTTTTAAATCGTGAGTTAATAAATTTGAAAAATATGCTGCTGATGCTGTGATTATTAAGAAAGTTGTAGTGAATTTCCATATTAAATTTTCTTCATATTCCGCATAACCGAAAAATGCTGATAGTATAAAATCACCAATAATTCTCAATGACAAAAACACAATTGCAAGAATTAGTAATTGCTTTTTTGACCATTTCAAAATATTTGAGATACCATCAAAATTTTTCATTAATATAAATACGTAAAAATAAATAAAATGTTTATGAGTTTATGAAAAATTTGTAAATTAGCAAAAATTTAAATTTACGAATGCAATTCATTTTAACACCCAATGAAATGCGATTAGCTGATAGAACAGCAATCGAGACTTATAAAATTCCTGGCGAGTTGCTTATGGAAAACGCGGGACGCTCTGTTGCCGATTTTACAAATGACATAATTACACAAAATAAAATAAAAAATCCAAAAATCCTTATTCTATGTGGCAATGGGAATAATGGAGGAGATGGATTTGCTACTGCTCGCCATCTTGCAAATAGTTATTCGGTTCGTATTGCCTGGATTGGCTCCGAGCTTAAAATGAGCCCCGAAACATATCAGAATTTTGAAATTGCAAATCAGATGGAAATTCCAATGATCCATCTTGAAAATGAAGATGATATTGAAAAATACAATTTCAATGCTGACTTTATTTTGGATGCATTGATTGGCGTTGGTGGGACTGAAGATTTAAAAGGGCTGGCTCCAATTATTTTGAAAAAGGTCAATAATACTCGCGCTATAAAAATTGCCGTTGATATTCCCACAGGACTAAATTCTGAAACAGGTTTTGCACATCCCGATGCCTTTATTGCAGATTATGCAATAACAATGTATGCCTTGAAAACAGGTATGCTTTTGAATGATGGGATTGAGCTTTGTGGGAAAAGGGTAATTGCCAATTTAGGTTCTCCCGAGAAAATTATATCCGAAATCGCTCATATTGCTTTCCTTGAGGATGCCGATGTCCCATTTTTATTACCTAATAGAAAACGTATATCCACAAAATTTGATTATGGGCGGGTGGTCATCCTTGCTGGTTCAAAGCATTATCCAGGAGCGGCGGCACTTGCTGCTAATTCTGCTATTAAAATTGGTGCGGGATTAGTATACTTGCTATCTCCTGTGATTCATCCTGCTGTTCTGCCTGAGATAATTCCCACTCAACTTCCATCAGATAACGATGGTTTTATTGATTTGCAATCCAAAGATTATATTTTTGAAGCTATTAAAAAAGCAAATGTTCTTGCTATTGGTCCTGGAATTGGTGATAAGAATTCAACACTTAAATTAATCAGTGAATTAATCAATGAATTGCCTGAATCCTTGCCATTAATTATTGATGCTGATGCTTTGAAAGCAATAGATAATCAATCTGTTTTAAGGAAAAATATAATATTAACCCCCCATACTGGCGAGTTTTCCCGCATTACAGGTATTGATAGGGAAACAATTAGTAAAAATGCCAATATTCTTGCTCAAGAATGGGCTGATAAATTGAATTGCACAATTTTACTAAAACACGTCCCAAGTATTATTACTGATGGTGATTATTCGTTTTGGAATCTTGGTGGAAATCCTGGTATGGCGACTGCAGGTAGTGGAGATGTGCTTACTGGTATTATTGCGGGACTGATTGCACAAGGATTAAGTCCATTAGAAGCCGCTTCATTAGGTGCTTTCATTCATTCAAAAGCTGGAGATTATTATTCCAATTTGTATTCTCAGGAAACTTTGACATCATCGATGTTAATTTATGCTCTTGATATTATTCTTCACTCTTTAAAATCATAATATGAAATTATTTTGGAAAATTCTTTTTATTATCCAATGGATTATTTTTTGTGTTCTAATTTTTTATTTTTCATCATTGCCAAAAGTGGAATTTTTGCCACAAAGTATTCTTAATTGTGATAAATTGCTTCATTTGACAAGCTTTTTTTTCTACGGAATTTCGACACAGTTATTTATTAATACAATTTTTATCAATCGACGAAAATCTACCCGTATTTTATTTGTATTAATTATTGGGATAATTTATCCCCTTACAGATGAATTCCATCAATCCTTTGTGCCAGGAAGAACGTCTGATATTTTTGATTTTTTGGCTGATTTTATTGGAATAATTTTGTCATTATCATTATTTAACTTAATTTTGAAAGGCTTGAATAAATTTAACGAATCGAGAAATGCAAAAATCTCTTGAGGGTTCAAAACCCAAAATAATGATAATTGATGATGTTGATCAAAATTTGAAAGCTCTTGCCAATATCTTAGAGAAAAATAGCTATGATATTTTTATTGCACAAAGTTCAGCAGAAGCTTTGCAATCTTTTAAGATATTTCGCCCTGATTTGATTTTGCTCAATATAATGCTCCACGAGATTGATGGATTCACTCTTGCTGAATTAATTAAAAGCAACCCTGACCTGTCCAATATTCCAATAATTTTCCTTATTTCATCCCCAACAGAAAAAATTATATCGCATACATTTGAAGTTGGTGCTGTTGATTATATAAAAATTCCATTTAATAGCAAAGAATTGCTCACCCGAATCAAAACACAGATTGACTTGAATTTATCTAAAGATCAGATTGCCCAAAAAATCGACCAAATCTCAAAAATGAATGAAAAATTAGAAGAAACAAAGCAAGATATTGAACGATATTATAGATTATTAAATAATGAAATAATTATTGCTGCTGATTATATTTATAGTTTGCTTCCTAATAAAATTCAAAATGATATAATCGAGACAGATTGGGTATTTTTACCTTCCCAAAAATTGGGTGGCGATTCTTTTGGTTATAATTGGCTCGATGAAGATAATTTTGCTATATATTTTTTGGATGTGTCAGGCCACGGTGTTGCATCTGCTTTGCAATCAGTAAGTGTTCTAAATATGTTGCGGTTCCGCACTCTTCCTGATATTGATTTCCACTCACCTGAAAAAGTTTTTGACGAATTAAATAAAGCTTTTCCAATCCAAAAACATAATTTCCTGTTTTTTACAATTTTTTATGCTGTATTTAATAAGAAAACAAGGCAATTAAAATATTCAGGTGCAGGGAGTCCTCCTGTATTTCTTACCTCTGGAAATCAAGCATTAGCCACATTAGAATCGCAAAATATACTTATTGGTACTGATGAGAAAGCAAAATTCGTCTCTGAACAAATATATGTACCATCACATTCCACCCTTTATATTTATTCTGATGGTATAACTGATCCAAGCACATTTGATTTGCAATATTGGAACGAAGAAAAATTGCTTGATTTCTTATTGAAAAATTCCGACAATAAGAATTTGATGGATTATTTAATCAATTATTTAAAAAATTTGAGCAAAGATAGTACCCTCAAAGATGATATTTCTATTCTAAAGGTAAAATTCAATTGAACAATAAAAAATTTTTTGATTTAATTCATCAAGATTCTCAAAGTTCAGCAAGAGCGGGTATCATTCATACTCAACATGGTGATATCGAAACACCAGTTTTTATGCCCGTTGGAACACAAGGTACTGTCAAAGCAATCGAGCAAAGGGAACTCGAAGAAATTGGCGCTCAAATACTTCTCTCAAATACTTATCACTTATATCTTCGGCCAGGGCCAGATGTTTTGCAGGAATTTGGAGGATTGCATAAGTTTATGAATTGGCATCGTCCGATACTTACTGATAGTGGTGGATACCAAGTTTTTTCTTTGACTCAACTGCGAAAATTGAAACCCGAAGGTGTTATTTTCCATTCCCATATCGATGGTAGTGAACATATTTTTACTCCCGAAAAAGTTGTGGAAATCCAACGTCTTATTGGTAGCGACATAATGATGGTGCTGGATGAATGCCCACCATATCCCGCTGATGAGGAATATATAAAGCAATCCAATGAAATTTCTCTCAATTGGGCAAAAAGATCTCGATTTGCTTTTGAGTATTCATCACCTCTTTATAATCATCAACAATTTCAATTCGGAATCTGCCAAGGTGGAATTTTTCCATATTATAGAAAAGAATATATAAAAAAAATCACTGACATAGATTTTGATGGATTTGCAATTGGTGGGGTATCCGTGGGAGAACCAAAAGACAAAATGTATGAAATTGCAGGTTTATCTGCCTCATTGCTTCCTGCGGATAAACCACGATATTTGATGGGAGTGGGAATGCCTGAAGATATTTTGGAAGCGATTTCTATGGGAATTGATATGTTCGATTGTGTGATTCCAACCCGCAATGCAAGAAATGCTCAATTATTTACTACACGTGGCAAAATTAATATTCGCAACGCTAAATATAGATATTCCAAAGAGTTAATCGATGAAAATATCCAATGCTATGCAAGTCAAAACTTTACATTGGGGTATCTTCGTCATTTATTTATTAGCAATGAAATTCTGGGTTTGCAGCTAGCATCGTTTCATAATGTTGCATTTTTTCTCTGGTTGGTCAATACTGCTCGAGAAAAAATATTAAATAATGAATTCAATAATTGGAAAAATGATTTTCTTTATTATTATCAAAATAATTCTTAATTTTGTATATTAATTATAAAGAGGAAATTAAATATGCTTTTTGATTTGCAAACTGTATATGCAATGGCACCTCCACAAAGTGGATCTCAACCGCAAGGAGGTGGCGGTGGCGCGTTGATAACTACTCTAATAATGTTCCTTGCCATTATTCTTATATTTTATTTCTTTATGATTCGTCCACAACAAAAGAAGCAAAAGGAACATGCTCAAATGCTCCAATCATTAAAGAAAGGAGATAGAGTTATTACAACAGCGGGTATCCACGGTACAATTGTCGAAATTGATGATAAAACATTTGTTCTCCAAGTAAGTGATAATACAAAAATTACTTTTGACCGACAGGCTATAGCAGGCAAATTACAATAATTAGCCAGTAATTTGCCTTTAAATTAAAAAATGTGTTCTGCACATTTTTTTTATTTATAGAAAATATTAAATAGAAATTACAAGAATGACAGATTTGTCATTCTTAATTTTTTTGAGGATATTATGAATACAATAGAAGAAGCCATTGAAGATTTAAAAAATGGCAAAATGGTCATCGTAATGGATGATGAAGATAGAGAAAATGAAGGCGATTTGATTGCTGCAGGTGAATTTTGTACATCAGAAACAATCAATTTTATGGCAACAAAAGCTCGTGGCTTGATATGCGTTTCGATAACTGAGGACCGTGCTATCGAGCTTGAGCTTGAGTCAATGGTTGAGTCAAATTCTGCTCGTCATGGCACTCATTTCACTGTTTCTGTAGATTATGCTAATGGCACATCTTCTGGAATTTCAGCTTATGACCGTGCAGCAACAGTTAGAGCTTTAGCAGATCCCAATACTAAACCTAGCGATTTGCTTCGCCCAGGCCATATTTTCCCACTTATTGCTCGACGTGGTGGTGTACTTCGTCGTGCTGGGCATACTGAAGGCTCAGTTGATATTATGCGGATTGCAGGCCTTAAACAAGTTGGAGTACTTTGTGAAATTATGAATGAAGATGGTACAATGGCTCGCCGGGATGATTTGGAAAAATTTGCCGAAAAATACAACCTTAAAATTTTTACTATCAAAGATTTAATTGCATATAGGTTTAGAAATGAAATACTAGTTGAGAAAATAGTAACTGCAAATTTGCCTACGAAATATGGAGATTTTCAAATCTCAGTATTTAGGAATAAAATTGATGGCACAGAACATCAAGCAATTACAAGAGGTGAGTGGAAAAAAGATGAACCTGTGCTTGTGCGTATGCATTCAGAATGCTTGACAGGGGATACATTTGGCTCCCTCAGATGCGATTGTGGAGATCAGCTTCATCGCGCAATGGAAATGATCGCCGATGAAGGCAAAGGTGTTGTCGTTTATATGCGTCAAGAAGGTAGGGGAATTGGACTTGTTAATAAATTAAAAGCTTATCAATTGCAAGATGGTGGATTGGATACAGTTGAAGCAAATCTTGCGCTTGGATTTCCACCTGATGCTCGCGATTATGGTATCGGTGCTCAAATTCTCGTTTCCCTTGGTGTTCGCAAGATGAGATTATTGACAAATAATCCAAAAAAACGAGTTGGATTGGAAAGCTATGGGTTGGAAGTGAGTGAACTTGTCCCAATCGAAGTTTCACCAAATCCAATAAATTATAAATATTTAAAAACAAAACGAGATAAACTCGGTCATTTTTTACATAATTTAGATATAGAATAAGGAGGAATTATGGCTGAAACATTATATCTAACAAAACAGAGACAACAAGAGTTAGAAGATGAATTGCAATATTTAACTACTGTCAGAAGGCGTGAAGTTGCCCAAAAAATTGCTGAAGCACGCTCCCACGGCGATTTGAGTGAAAATGCAGATTATGATGCTGCAAAGGAAGAACAAGGACTCCTTGAATTAAAAATCTCGAAAATAGGGGAGATCCTTGCCAATGCTCAAATCATTAATGCCGATCAATTCTCTTATAATAAAGTGCATATCTTATCAAGAGTACAAATTAAAAACCTTGATACTTCTGATGTCTTTGAATATGATATGGTTTCCCCCGAAGAATCAGATTTTGAGAAAAATAAAATTTCTGTTACTTCTCTTGTTGGTAAAGCTTTGATGGGTAAATCAGTAGGAGATAAAGTTCAAATTAAAGTACCAGCGGGTATTCTCAATTATGAAATTTTAAATATTTCAAAAATCGATTGATGCGTAAATGAATTTTTCAATTGAATTTATTGAAAAATTAAAAGATGCCCTAAATGGTGAGTTACCAGGTAAATCGGCTCATCGTCAAATGAATCCTTTGCATCTGAATCCAAATTTTAAAAAATTTGTGCCTGATAATGAAACACATAAAACGGCTGTCTTGGTCCTTTTGTTTCCGAATGCGGATAATGAATTGTGTACACTTTTTACCTTACGAAGCGACACTTTGACAAATCATAGTGGGGAAGTAAGTTTTCCTGGTGGTCATTTGGAGGGGAATGAAAATTTTGTGGATGCAGCATTGCGTGAAACTTTTGAGGAAGTAGGAATTCCTTCAGAGAATATTAATGTTATAGGTATGCTTTCACCATTTTATGCTTTGCCGTCGGATTCTTGTATCCAACCTATTGTAGCATATACTAACTATTTGGATAATTTAAAATTAAATCCCGATGAAGTTCAGGAAGCTATAATTGTTCCAATTGAGGATTTACTTAATCCTGATAATTTAGATAATAAAGTAATTGAGAAAAATGGGAGAACTATTCAAATTCCATATTGGAAAATTCATCCTGAAAGACCTCTATGGGGCGCTACTGCTATGATAATGAATGAATTACTAACCATTATTAAAAATATTTTCAGTACTTCAGATATTATTAAATAATTTTTTATTTAGATTTTTTAATAAAAAATACAATCCTAATTTCTTATGTTTCTTATATATTAGAAATACTAGTATTACAATAAATCAGAAGTGCAATATGGGCATTTCTTTGCATTAATTGGTATTTCCATTTTGCAATAAGGACATTCTTTTGTTGTTTGTATTGGAGCTGGTACTGTTTCGGGTGTTTTTAACTTATTGATTGATTTGACAAAGAGAAAGATAACAATACTAATTATCAGAAAGATTATAACTTGATTGATAAAATAACCATAATTTATTGTAACTGCTCCTGCTGCTTTTGCTTCGGCAAGAGATGAATAATGATCACCCTTTAACACAATAAAAAGATTGGAAAAATCTACGTCTCCAAGAAGTAACCCAATTGGAGGCATTATAATATCTGCAATTAAGGAGTTAACAATTGATACAAATGCAGCTCCAATAATTATACCGACTGCCATATCAATTACATTACCCCTTGCGATAAATTTTTTAAATTCATTAAGCATCTTATTTCTTTTATTAGTAAAAAAAAGCCACCAGAAACTCTGGTGGCTTATTCAAATTTTATTATTTCATAATAACAATTTCTCTCGCATATACATTGCCACGTATGTTGATTGTCACAAAGTATGTTCCCGTTGCTAGATTGCTCACATTGTATCTGAAATTGTTGCTGCCTTCTTTGATTGATTCATTCGCCGCTAACACCACTCGTCCCGTCATATCGCTTATGGCTATTTCTGCTTGTCCCTCGTTCTCTCCCACAAATGCTATCTTTAATTCATTCCCTACTGGGTTAGGCATTACTTGTAGTCCTATTTTCCCTCCATTACTTATCCCCGTTATGCCTCCCTTAGGCTCCACTTGCACTTGACATGCGTTCGAACTCGATGACCCGCATATGTTAGTTGCTTCGCATCTGTAAAATCCTGAATTGTTCGCCGGTGTCACGTTCTCTATTACTAATGTTGTCGTCGTCTGACCCTCTAACGCCATATCATTTAAATACCATTGATATGTCATTGGTTCTGTCCCCTCTGCTACCACACTCAATATTAATGTTTCTCCTTCCATCAATGTTAGCGTTTCAGGTGGATTAGTTGTAAATATTGCCGCTCTGTTCAACTTTATCGTTGCCTCATTCGAATATCTATTAGCTCCACTTATCTGTCCCGTCGCTAATACCTTGTACTTCCCTGTGTCTGATTCTACTACTGTATATACCGTCAGTGTGTTCGTCTGCGTCCCTCTATACTTCGCTCCATCATTTATCACTGCTCCTTTGTAATACCATTGATAACTTATTTGCTCATCCTTCTGCGATACCGCCTCTGCTGTGAATGTTGCATCATGTCCCCAACATATCTCTACATCCTCTGGCTGCTTGTCAAATGTTATCGTTGGTGCCACCATATTTAATCTCACATAGTTTGACCTTATCGTACCACATTGCCCCTCTACCTCTACAAAATAATAATCCTCCTCCCCACTGAAATGTAAATCCTGTAAGTTCGTGATTGTCATTATTGGCGATCTTGTGTTTGCATAATATTCATTGTCCATCAATTGTGTCTCTATTCCATTGATTACTCTATACCATTGATAACGATGCTGAAAATATGGCGGTGTTATCCCCTTTATGTGCACCTCTATTGAAAATTGTACCGTACCCCCTAAATCCGCTTCCATATTCTCAGGTTGCTTGACTATCTCTGTTGGACGCAATGTGTAGACTAATACCTCATCGCTGTATATTCCCGCAGCCGTGTTAGCCGGTCCATATATTCTCACCCGATATGTACCCGTAGTCGTGTAATCAAATGTCGGAAATCGCAATATCGGCTCTGTTGCTCCCGGTATATCTACTCCGTCCTTCTGCCATTGAAACTTTACCGCTGCTCCATACGATATAGTTGCTGATACCCTTATCTCCTTGTCTTTATCCCCATTGCACGCCAAGATTGACTCCGGTTGCCTCAATATCGTTATCGTTAATACTATTCCTGAACTCCCCGCATAATAATATCCCGCTCTCTCCTGCCCGTAGTAATCATATTGCTCATATTCACTCCCTATTCCCAAAGGTGTATAACTCAATATCGCATCGTAAAATCTCGTCAATTTATATGTCCCGTCATCAGTTAATTCTATTGCTACATTTGATGTCGTATTGTCTCCAGTTGCATTCCTCCAATTAGTTAAATCCCCAGCATTCGTCGCACCCTTCGTGTATATTACATTCTCCTGTGATACCACACTCGCACCACTTATTACCGCTGACCTACCTTGCCCGTAATTCGCTACTAAATTCCGCTTGAATATTACTGAACCTCCCGTCAATTGCACTGCCGTACCGCTTGTGCTACCTACTATTGTGTTGTAATAAAAACCAAGATTATTACTATTGCTCGCTATTATTGACTGACCCGCTGTGTTCACTATTATACTGTTTGCAATTATACCCCCAGCATTGCTCGCTTGCACCGCATATCCACTACCACTCGATACCGTCACCTTATTGTAATTTAATGTTAAATTATTCCCCTGTAAATATATCCCGCTTACATTATTACTCGCTGATAACCCAACTTGATTAGACTTTATCTTTACATCACTCCCGTATATCGATATACCCGATACATTTGTTAAATTACTTATCGTATTCCCCTCTATCGTCGATTGCACTCCACTCATCCCCTCTAATATTATTCCGCCTTGACGCCCCGATATACTCCCGTTGTATGTTAATCCCGTTACCGTGTTGTTCGTCACCTTTGCTGGTGCTTGTACATATATCCCACCATACGGCGATATACTCGTAGCCGATATTGTGTTACCATCGATTGTCACCATCCCTGTCCCTAATGTCCGATTGTCCTTAACCTTCGTCCCTTCTACCATTCCCGGTAATCCTGTCGTCTGCAAGTATATTCCCATCCCCGTGTAATTCTGAAATGTACATCCTTGCACCGTTAAACTTGGATTGCTCCAATTATCCCCTATGTATATTCCACCACCTCCATAATTGAATTGACAATTGCTCACTACCATATTCTCGCACGTCGTCCCCCGGATTATTGTGTAATTTGTGCTCGCCGCTGCTCCTGATACCCCGTTGAATATTACATTGCTAAATGTCACATTGTCCGCTCCATTTGCTTCGATTATCGTTCCCGCTCCCCCATCCTTTGTTCCTGTTGCAAATGTCAAGTTCTTGAAGGTGATATTGTCCAATCCGCTTATCCCAAATACATAGTTCTTTGCTACTGTCGGCGCATACGTTATCTTTACATCACTTGCATATCCACTCGCCGATTGAAAATAAAAATGATTGCTACCGTGCGCAAAATCCTTTATCTGGACTTGCTCATTGTATGTACCCGGATTTATATTGAATATTACATCACCATCCCCTATTATTCCACCCGCATTTATATAATTTATCGCCGTCGTTAGGTCAGGAAAATGCGCATTGCTCCCACCTATCGTAAATGTTGCAGGTACCAATGATGGCGCTACGTTCTGATTTAATGTGTCATTACCCGGTATTGGATCCTCTATCCCGTTCGGCTTTACTGTCACTGCCCTTATTGTGTATGGTGATAATGGCGTCTTGAACTGAAAATTATACGACCCAACCGTTATATCTGCCGTCTGATTCTGTGTCAAATAGCCCGACCAACTCTTCGTCCCTTGCTTCGTTCCGTCTATATACCAATCTACGCTCACCGTCGTTAATGGCTTCCGCGCATTGTTCCGTACCCTTACCACTATATTGTGCATACCAGGTAGTATCTCTCCACTCGGTTGCACTATCAATATTGGCTGCGCATCCTCTGTTATTGGTTTCGTCTTCACTGTCTTCTCATCGTTGGAGGGATTGTTATCCGGCAAACCGGACCCTCCTACGATTTTTGTAAGCCATACCCGTATTGTAAATGGGTCAAATGGTCCCCCCTCAGGATAGATAAAATCATAATTCCCTAAGGTTATCTCTTGTGTTTCTCCCTTCTTTAATTTGCCTGACCAATAATATGGCTCTAACTCTTTTCCATTTACTGACCAGTTTATCTTGCAATCTGAGAGATCCCCATCTCCATAATTTCCTAATATCATCCCTACTGGATATGTCCCCTCTATATATGGTTCCGTCGGTGGTATTATTGCCGCTACCCCCGCATCAGGCGCCGGCAATATCGCATTAATCGTGTAATCTTCTACTTCACCATAAGATGATGCACCACAGGGATTAGGTGTAGATGCCCAGGTCATTCTGACACGCATACGTGTTGCTCCCCCAGCTATGTTCATTGGCACTGTGATAGTTCCTGTAAAGGTTTTCCCCCCATCACTTGAACTTAGTGTATAGGTTTCACCATTGTCATTTAAAGTGCAATTCTTGTTCCAATCAATGAATACACTCACATAATCAGATGAATAATAATAAGGACCATTGTATACGGTAATTGAGTAGTTGCTTCCAGCTTTCATATCTGTGCTTTTATTAGTGTAATCCGCCACTCCACTCTGATATCCGGATGAATTATCTATATCTCCACATACTACTCTGCTGATATATTCATCTTCGTTTGATGTTGATGCGGTGCAGTATGTACATTGCGCTTGTAATAGTGAACTCGATAGAACTGTAACAACACTAAATAATACGGCGCTCAAAATGAGCTTGCTAAATAATTTGTAGGTTGTTCCCATTTTTTTTACCTCTTTTTATTTAAAAAAACAAAACTATTATTTGCAATTTTCTAAAATATAAATTTACTAATTTTTTTATAATAAATGAATATAATTTAAATTTATTGTATGTTTTTTTGTTCATCAAATATTTTTCTCAATAATTGCACATCTATCCATACATCTTTTTTTGCCGCCGGATTACGTAATAAATATGCTGGATGAAATGTCGGAATCGTTGGAATACCATTGTAGTAAAAAATCTGCCCCCGCTCTTTTGTAATTTGATGAAAGCTTCCAAGCAGTGCTTTAAACGGTACAGCCCCTAAAAGCAATATAATTTTCGGTTTTATCAATTCTATTTGCTTAATCAAATAGGGGAGACATTCTTTCCATTCATCTTCGACGGGTGTTTTATTATTTGGAGGGCGACATTTTACAATATTTGCTATATAGACTTCATCACGTTTAAAATTTATTGATTCTATTATCTTTGTAAGCAATTGCCCTGCCTTGCCGACAAATGGTTTGCCAATTTTATCTTCATCTGCCCCTGGCGCTTCACCAATTATCATTACTTCTGCATTGGGATTGCCTTCACCAAAGACAAAATGCGTTCTGCTCTTACCAAATGGACATTTCTGACAATCCTTTATCTTGGAATAAAGCTCCTGCAATGTTTTTGATGTTTTCCAATCTAAATCATTTTCTTCATTAATGCTTATTTGAAATAATTCCTTAACATTTTCAATTTCATTATTATATTTTGAAATATTATTATTTGTATTGCTTACATTTAGCAAATTAAATTCCTGTTTAATATGATCATTATTAATGAATAATCTATCACCTTCAACTGATTGAAGATAATCTAAATAATTTTTTAAATTGCTTAATAAAGCGTTATAATCCATATTGCAAAATTATAAAAATAAATCGCTCGAAAAACAAAAAAAATTTATTTTTATTTATTAAATTAAAATTAGTTTTTTGGTATAGAAATAATAAAACGAGTACCTTCATTTGGCTGAGAACTTACATAAATCTCTGCGTTAAGCATCTCAGCATATTTCT
>Ga0067045_1003408_pt1 | contig 32494 bp, 26 predicted proteins | sample TerdegcTABiofilm_FD_59184 | JGI IMG/M metagenome (GOLD analysis project Ga0067045, IMG submission 59184) | Combined Assembly of (Gp0054472, Gp0054536) Wastewater bioreactor microbial communities from Singapore -Terephthalate degrading...
GACGGCACCAACGATGCGCCGGCCCTGGCCCAGGCCGATGTGGCCGTGGCCATGAACAGCGGCACCCAGGCCGCCAAGGAAGCCGGCAACATGGTCGATCTCGACTCCAACCCCACCAAGCTGATCGAGGTGGTGGAGACCGGCAAGCAGATGCTGATGACGCGCGGGGCCTTGACCACCTTCAGCATTGCCAACGATGTGGCCAAGTATTTCGCCATCATTCCGGCCGCCTTTGTGGGCACCTATCCGCAGCTGGCCTCGCTCAACGTGATGCAGCTGCACAGCGCGGATTCCGCCATCCTGAGCGCCGTGATCTTCAACGCGCTGATCATCATCGCCCTGGTGCCGCTGGCCTTGCGCGGCGTGCAGTACCGCGCCGTGGGCGCCGCCATATTGCTGCGCCGCAACTTGCTGATCTACGGCCTGGGCGGGCTGATCGTGCCGTTTGTGGGCATCAAGCTCATCGACCTGCTGTTGACCGCGCTCCATCTGGTCTGAGTCGTTTGCCTTTTGGGGCTCCTCCGGGCTCCCAGGCTGCCGAGAAACGTGCAGCCGGGGACGCCCTGTCTCTCTCGCATTTCCTATGTCTCAATCTTCCGTGAAGAAATTTCTGGCCGTGGCAAGCGCCTTGCTGCTGATGGCCGTTTCCGGCGCCAATTCCGCCCAGGCCCAAGCATCGGCCAATGAGGCCGCAGACAAGCCGCCCGTCACCGGCTCGCTCAGCCTGCTCAGCGACTATCGCTTTCGCGGCATTTCGCAAACCTGGCAGGGGGCTGCCGTGCAGGGCGGTGTGGAGCTGGCCCTGCCGCGCGGCTGGTATCTGGGCACTTCGCTGTCCAATGTCTCGACCCACAGCTACGGCCGGGGCCAGGGGCTGGAGCACGATATCTACGGCGGCTGGCGCGGCGATGTGGCGCCTGGCTGGCAGCTCGATGCCGGGCTGCTGCACTACCGCTACCCTGGCGCGAGGCTGATGGCCGATGACGGCACTGCCAGGCGCTTTGACACCACCGAGCTCTACCTGGGCGCAGCGCATGGCGGCTTCAGCGCGAAGTGGTCTGTGGCGCTGACGCCTTATTTCGGGCTGGGAGAGAGCACGGCGGCTTCAGCCTTCGCGTCGGCGCTGCGCCCATCGGGCAGCAGCCGAGGCAGCCAGTATCTGGATCTGAACTATCAGCATCCGCTGGCCGATATCGCCACCCTGGGTCTGCATGGCGGCTATACCTGGGTGCGCAATTACGGCGATGTTTCCTATGCAGACTGGCGGCTCTCGCTGTCCAGGAGCTGGGGCGCGTGGACGGCCTCGCTGGCCTATGTCGGCACTTCGGCCGATGCCCGCTTCTACAGTGCTGCCAACGGCCTGGGCCAGTGGCGGGATCTGGGGCGCAGCGGCTGGTTGCTCGGACTGAGTGCCGCGTTCTGAGCGGGCTTGAGTGATACGCTGATCGTCCGATGCCTTCATCCACCAACACCTCCGCCGCGTCACGCCCCGATCCCGACGCACTGCTCGCCCAGTTGCAGGCCGACAGCCAGCGCGCCCATCGTGGCAAGCTGCGCATCTACTTCGGCTCCAACGCCGGGGTGGGCAAGACCTATGCCATGCTGGCGGCCGCGCAGCGCGAGCGCCAGGCCGGGCGCAGCGTGCTGGTGGGGCTGGTGGAAACTCACGGCCGTGCCGAGACCGAGCAGCAGCTGCATGACCTGGAGCTGCTGCCGCGGCGTCAGCTGGTCTACCAGGGCCGGAAACTCGACGAGTTCGATCTGGATGCGGCACTGGCGCGGCGCCCGGAAGTGCTGCTGCTCGACGAGCTGGCGCACAGCAATGTGAGCGGCTCGCGCCATCCCAAGCGCTGGCAGGATGTGCAGGAGCTGCTGGAAGCGGGAATCGAGGTGTGGACCACGCTCAACGTCCAGCATCTGGAAAGCCTCAACGATGTGGTGGGCGGCATCGTGGGCATACAGGTCCACGAGACCGTGCCCGACCATCTGTTTGACGATGCCGACGAGGTCATCGTGGTCGACATCCCCCCCGAGGAGCTGCTCAAGCGCCTCAAGGCGGGCAAGGTCTATCCGCTGGAGCAGGCCGAAAGGGCCTCGCGCAATTTCTTCCGCCAGGGCAATTTGCTGGCGCTGCGCGAGCTGGCCTTGCGCCGCACGGCAGACCGGGTCGATGAGGACATGCGCGACTATCGCCGCGAGCGTGCCATCGACGATGTCTGGCCGACGCGCGAGCGCCTGCTGGTGGGCGTGGGCGGGCGCGCCGGCGACGATGCCCTGGTGCGCCAGGTGGCACGACTGGCGAGAAGGCTGGAGGCCGACTGGGTGGTGGTCTATGTGGATGCGCCCGAGCGCCAGCATCGGCCCCGTGCGGCCCAGGAAGCCGTGCTCAGGACTTTGGCGCTGGCCGCGCGTCTGGGGGCGGAAACGGCCACCATTCCCGGCGCCCAAGTGGCCCAGGCCCTGGTGGACTTTGCGCGTGAGCGCAATGCCAGCCATCTGGTGCTGGCACGGGTGCATGAACCTTTGAGTCGCTGGCTGCGCTGGCGCTCCCCCAGTCTGTCCGAGCAGATTGCCGCGCTCGATCCCGGCCTGGACGTGCTGCTGCTGTCCGTCAAGCAGAGCAACAATGAAAGCGCCTTGCGCTTGCCGGCAGCGCGTGAACAGACCATTCCATGGAAGGGCTATGTGGGCGTGACCCTGGCCTGCCTGGCCGCCACGGCGGTGGCGGAGCTGCTGCTGCGGGTCTTCGATCCGGCCAATGTGGTCATGCTGTTCCTGCTGGTGGTGGTGCTGTCCGCCGTGCGCTGGGGACGGGGCCCTGGTGCCTGGGCGGCCCTGCTGTCGGTGCTGCTGTTCGACTTCTACTTTGTGCCGCCGCGCAACTCCTTCAGCGTCAACGATACCCAGTATCTGTTCACCTTCAGTCTGATGCTGGGCGTGGCCCTGGTCTGCGGCCAGCTCACGGCGCGGCTGCGCCACGAGGCGCGCGTGGCCGCAGAGCGTGAGAGGCGGGCCGGCGCGCTGGCCAGGCTGGCGCGCGATCTGTCCGGTGCGCTGACGCAGGAGCAGGTCACGCGCATTGCGCTGACCACCATGTCAGGCGTCTTCGACGCCCAGACCGGGCTGCTGGTGCCCGATGCCGAAGAGCAGCTGCAGCTGGCGCAGGGCAGTGAGGGTCCGATCGACACCAGCGTGGGCCGCTGGAGCATGGAGCATGGCCAGATGGCCGGCTACGGCACCGATACCCTGGCCGCCGCGCCGGCGCTGTATGTGCCGCTGATGGCGCCCGTGCGCTCGCGCGGCGTGCTGGTGCTGCAGCTGCGCGCGCCGCAGAAACTGCGGGTGCCCGAGGAGCGCCGCCTGCTCGATGCCTGTGCCAGCCAGATCGCACTGGCGCTGGAGCGCGTGCATTTTGTGGAAGTGGCGCAGCAGACCCAGATTGCCATGGAGGGCGAGCGCATGCGCAACACCTTGCTCTCGGCCGTCTCGCACGATCTGCGCACGCCGCTGACGGGCATTCTGGGAGCCGCCCAGGCGGCCTTGCCGCATGCGCCCCAGGGGCCTGCGCATCACATGCTGCTGCAGATTCGCAATCAGGCCCAGGCGCTGCAGCAGCTGGTGGACAACCTGCTGGCCATGGCACGCCTGCAGCAGGGCGGCGTGCAGCTCAAGCGCGAATGGCTGCCGGTGGACGAGCTGGTCGGCAGTGCGCTGGCGCAGATGCGCGAGCGACTGGCAGCTCATGTGCTGCAGACCTCGCTGCCGGCCGATCTGCCCTTGCTGCAGCTCGATGCCGTGCTCATGGAGCGGGTGCTGGTCAATCTGCTGGACAACGCCATCAAATACACGCCCGAGGGCACGACCATCACCGTGGCCGCGCGCGTGCTGGGCAGCGACTGCGTGCTGAGCGTGCAGGATGCCGGGCCGGGCCTGCCGGTGCATCTGCCTGTCGAGCAGTTGTTCGAACCCTTTACCCGCGGGCAGGCGGAGAGCGCCGTGTTCGGCATGGGGCTCGGGCTGGCGCTGGCGCAGCGCATCGTGCAGGCCCATGGCGGCCGATTGCAGGTGGCACAGGCAGAGCCCGGGCCGGGCACCGTCTTCAGCATCTCGCTGCCCGTGCCCGAGCAGCCGGCCATGGACGAATGAGCCGACAATCCCGTGCATCCCATGCAAATCCGAACATGACAAGCGCCTCCCCCCGCATCTTGCTGATTGAAGACGACGCCAGCATCCGCCGCTTTGTGCGCCTGGCACTGGAGGACGAAGGCTGGCAGGTGTTCGAGTCCGAAACCGCCAGGCGCGGCCTGATCGAGGCCGCCAGCCGCCAGCCCGATGCCGTGGTGCTGGATCTGGGCCTGCCCGATGCCGATGGCAAGAGCGTGATTGCCGAGCTGCGTGGCTGGAGCCAGCTGCCGATTCTGGTCCTGTCCGCGCGAGAGCGGGAGGAGGAGAAGGTGGCGGCGCTGGACGCCGGTGCCGACGACTATCTGACCAAGCCCTTTGGCGTGCCCGAGTTGCTGGCCCGGCTGCGCGTGATGCTGCGCCGCCGTCAGCAGGCGTCGGCAGCAGACAAGCCCGGCAGCTGTGCGCGTTTCGGCACGGTGGTGGTGGATCTGGCGGCCCACGATGTCAGGCGCGATGGAGTGGCGGTGCACCTGACGCCCATAGAGTTCCGTCTGCTGGCGACCCTGATTGCCGGCCATGGAAAGGTGCTGACGCACCGCCAGCTGCTGCTGCAGGTCTGGGGGGCGGAGTATCTGGACCGCCCTCACTATCTGCGCGTGCACATGGCTAATCTGCGCCAGAAGATAGAGAGCGATCCGGCCCAGCCCCGGCATCTGATCACCGAGTTGCAAGTCGGTTATCGCTTGGTGGGACTGGAAGGCTGATTCCTTTATAATCGCCGTCCATCCGAGGAGCGTTGCAGCGTTCCCCAGCCAGCCATGAGCTGGCCTGCGCGGGGCGTGAGGCTCGGATTTCATCCCGCAACGACGCTCGCCCACGCTTTCTGTGCGGTGAGCCGGTTTATTCCCCCTCTGCTGCAGAACGTGGTTTTTCATTCAAGATTTGGAGAAAACCATGAACGCTGCCGTGCGCTTCAACCCCGCTGATTCGGCCATTACCGATATTTCCCTGGCTGCCTGGGGCCGCAAGGAAATCAGGATCGCCGAAACCGAGATGCCCGGTCTGATGGCCGTGCGTGAGGAGTTCGCTGCTGCCCAGCCCCTGAAGGGCGCGCGCATCACCGGCTCGCTGCACATGACCATCCAGACCGCCGTGCTGATCGAGACGCTGACGGCTCTGGGCGCGCAAGTGCGCTGGGCCTCGTGCAACATCTTCTCGACCCAGGACCACGCAGCGGCTGCCATCGCCGAAACCGGCGTGCCGGTCTACGCCATCAAGGGCGAGTCGCTGGAAGACTACTGGAACTACACCCACTCCATCTTTGAATTCGGCGCCGCCGGCACCGAAGGCGAAGGCCCCAACATGATCCTGGATGACGGCGGCGACGCCACCATGCTCATGCACCTGGGCAAGCGCGCCGAGAAGGATCTGTCCGTGCTGGCCAACCCCGGCTCGGAAGAAGAGCGCATCGTCTTCGCCGCCATCAAGGCCAAGCTGGCCCAGGACCCGACCTGGTACAGCCGCAAGTCGGCCCAGATCATGGGCGTGACCGAAGAGACCACCACCGGTGTGCACCGCCTCAACGAAATGTCGGCCAAGGGCACGCTGCTGTTCCGCGCCATCAACGTCAACGACTCGGTGACCAAGTCCAAGTTCGACAATCTGTACGGCTGCCGCGAATCGCTGGTGGACGGCATCAAGCGCGCCACCGACGTGATGATCGCCGGCAAGGTGGCTTGCGTGGCCGGCTACGGCGACGTGGGCAAGGGCTCCGCCCAGGCGCTGCGCGCGCTGTCGGCCCAGGTCTGGGTGACCGAGATCGACCCCATCAACGCCCTGCAGGCCGCCATGGAAGGCTACAAGGTCGTGACCATGGAATATGCTGCCGACAAGGCCGATATCTTCGTGACCACCACCGGCAACAAGGACATCATCCGTCACGAGCACATGGTTGCCATGAAGGATCAGGCCATCGTCTGCAACATCGGTCACTTCGACAACGAAATCGATGTGGCTTCGATCGAGAAGTACAAGTGGGAAGAAGTGAAGCCCCAGGTGGACCAGATCGAGTTCCCCGACGGCAAGAAGATCACCCTGCTGGCCAAGGGCCGTCTGGTGAACCTGGGTTGCGCCACCGGTCACCCCAGCTTTGTGATGTCCAACTCCTTCGCCAACCAGACCCTGGCGCAGATCGAGCTGTTCACCCGTCCCGACGCCTACGAAGTGGGCAAGGTCTATGTGCTGCCCAAGATCCTGGACGAAAAGGTCGCCCGCCTGCACCTGAAGAAGGTCGGCGCCATGCTGACCGAACTGAGCGACGAGCAGGCCGCTTATATCGGCGTGAGCAAGCAGGGCCCTTACAAGCCTGAAACGTATCGCTATTAACTCCCCCTGAGGCGCTTTGCGCCTTCCCCCTCTCTGGCTTCGCCGGAGGGGGACGACAGCCTCGCTGCGAGGCGGCTCTTGCTCGCTGTCCCTTGTTTGGTGTGCGCCAGCATCGGGGTTGTGTTGATTTATTTGATAGCTGCTTGCGCTTGTTAGGTAATGATTTCAGATAGATATCTATCTGAATCTCAAGCAAGACGAACGCAAGCAGCTATCTAAAAAAGATTTCTTTTGCCCGTTGCACGCCGTGCAGCGCCTGGCACCGGTTTATTTCAAAGGAAGCGACGCTATGCGCGCAGATGTTTTTCTGGTTGAAGCAGGTCATGCTGCCACCCGTTCCCAGGCCCAGCGCCTGATCGCCTCGGGTGTGGAGTGGCGCCTGACGCCGCTGGCGCCTTGGAAGAAAGTGGCCAAAAACGGCGATGACATTCCTGCCGGTGCCGAGCTGCAGCTGCTGGACGCCGCCGAGGCCAAATACATCTCGCGCGGCGGGCTCAAGCTCGAAGGCGCGCTGGCCGCGACCGGCCTGAGCGTCAAGGGCTTGCGCTGCCTGGACGTGGGCCAGAGCACGGGCGGCTTCACCGATTGCCTGCTGCAGGCCGGTGCGACACAGGTCATCGGCCTCGACGTGGGCCACGGCCAGCTGCACGAGCGCCTGAAGAATGACGAGCGCGTGGTCTGCGTCGAGGGCTTCAACGCCCGCGCGCTGACGCCCGAGCTGCTGGAGAAGGCCTGCGACGAGGCGCTGTGCGAAGTCATCGAGGAAGAAGAGGACAACGACACCCAGCCCGTCGCCCCCTATGCCTGGATGCGCAACGGCGGTCAGGTCGATGAGGACTATGACGACAGCGACGATGCCAAGGAGCAGGATGTCGAGAGCTTCAAGGCCGAGCGCGCCGCCAAGGCCAAGGCCCGGGCCGAAGGTCTGGCTCCGGTGGAACTGCGCCGCAAGCCCGGCACCGAGAATATCGATATCACCCCGGCATTTGATTTCGTGACCGGCGATCTGTCCTTTATCTCGCTGACCCTGGTGCTGCCTGCCGTGGTGCAGCTGCTCAAGCCCCATGGCCAGCTGCTGATGCTGGTCAAGCCGCAGTTCGAGCTGCAGCCCGGCCAGATCGGCAAGGGCGGCATCGTGCGCGACACGGCCCTGTACGCCGAGGTCGAAAAGCGCATTCGCGACTGCCTCGGCGATCTGGGGCTGAGCGTCAGGCAATGGCTGGACTCGCCCATAGAAGGCGGCGACGGCAATCACGAATTCTTTGTCTGGGCCCAGCAGGGCGCTGAAGTCAAGGCTCCGGCCCCCGTCGTTGCAGACGAAGCGGCTGCGGCCAGGCCGGCCGTCAAGGCGGCCGCCAAGCGCCCTTCGCGTGCCGACATCAAGGCCCAGCGCGCCAAGCAGGAGCTGTATGAAGACCCCGAGGTGGCCAGCTTCGGCCAGCCCGGCCCGGCCCGCAGCAAGCAGAAAAAGCGAAACGAGCGCTGAGCAAAAAGCGAAACGAGCGTTGAGTAGAAAGCGCAAGCAGCGCTGAGCACAAGAGCGTGGCGGGTGCCGAGCCATCGGAGCCCGCCCATGACCCAGGATTCAGAGACATAGACCGCCATGAGCTTTCCCGTCAGCTTCGAGTTTTTCCCCACCAAGACGCCCGAAGGCGCTGCCAAGCATGTGGGCGTGCGCCAGGCCCTGTATGCGCGCAAGCCCGAGTTCTGTTCCGTGACCTATGGTGCGGGCGGCTCCACCCAGGCCGGCACCTTCACCATGGTGCGCGACATCCAGAACGAGGGGGTGGGCGCGGCCTCGCACTTCTCCTGCATCGGCGCCACGCATGAAAAAGTGCGCGCCGAGCTGAACGAACTCAAGGCCATGGGCGTCAAGCGCATCGTCGCCTTGCGCGGTGACCTGCCCAGCGGCTACGGCCTGGGCGGCGAGTTCCAGTACGCCAGCGATCTGGTGGCTTTCGTGCGCCAGGAGTTCGGCGACTGGTTTCACATCGAAGTTGCCGCCTATCCCGAAACTCACCCTCAAGCAAAGTCCCCTCGCAGCGATCTGGACGCATTTGTTGCTAAAGTGCGCGCTGGTGCAGATTCCGCCATCACGCAATACTTCTACAATGCCGACGCATACATGCGCTTTGTCGATGAGGTGAGGGCTCTGGGGCTCGACGTGCCGGTCGTGCCAGGAATCATGCCGATTACCAGCTCTACACAGCTGATGCGCTTCTCGGATGCATGTGGTGCCGAGATTCCGCGCTGGATTCGTCTGCGTCTGCAGACGTTCGGAGATGACACCGCTTCCATTCGTGCGTTCGGTCTGGATGTCGTGACTCATCTATGCGAGCAGTTGCGCAGCCAGGGGGCTCCCGGGCTGCACTTCTATACGATGAACCAGAGCGTCGCCACTCTGGAGATCTGCGACCGTCTGGGTCTGTAAGCCAAAAGCTTGCCGGCCGCGAGGCGGCCGGTCTTGGGCGGCTCTCACTTGAGCTTTCAAGGAGATTGCGCCCGTGCAACCGAAATTTTGGCGCTTGCGTTGTTGTCAGTGGATAGGTCTTGCCGTCGTTACCGCGACCATGGCCGGCTGTGCTCCACTGCCGGAAAAGCCCGAGGAACAGGCCCCCGTCGCTCAGAGCCAGCCCCGAAAAAAGGGAGCGCAGCCCACGGTCTCCGCTCCCTTGCTTCCCGACGCCTATGCGCGCAGCAACTATCGCGACAAAGGCCTGGGCGTCAAGGCCAACAAGCCTGCGGATGCCGACAAGGCAGACCTGCCCGAAGACAGCAACAAGTACGAACTGAGCCCTCCGCGTGAAAGCGACCAGGCGGGCCTGGCCTCCTGGTATGGCGAGCAGTTCCATGGCCGCAAGACGGCCAGCGGCGAGCGCTTCGACAGCATGGACATGACGGCAGCGCACAAGACCCTGCCTTTCGGAACGCGTGTCTGCGTGCGCAGCTCCGTGACCGGCAAGAGCGTGGTGGTGCGTATCAATGACCGCGGCCCCTTCGCGCCCGGTCGCGTCATCGACCTGAGCAAGGCTGCAGCCCAGGAGCTGGGCATGCTGGGCCTGGGCATCAAGCCCGTGGAGCTGTGGCAGCTGGAGGCCGATGAAGACGAATGCCCGGCCACGCTCAATGCGTCGAGCCGAAAGCGTCACCCCAGCGTGGCGCTGGGCGCTGCCACCGCCAAGACGCGCGCGGCGTCCGCGAGGCAGCCCACCCGCAAGGTGTCACAGACCGCCAAGCGCAAGCGCTGAACCATTATTGCTGGTTGAGGGCGGCGCGCCGCCTGCAAAGCTGGTGCGCCTGGACTGCAGAGGGCCGACCCGCAGCCGCGCAATCAGCCGCCAGACTCCAGCGTGAATCCTGCGTTGCTGTCCTGACCCAGCAGCTTGACCAGCTGCGGCATGGCGGGCTTGAGCTGATCCTTGAGATTGAACGGCGGGTTGATCAGGAACATGCCGCTGGCGGGCAGGCCGCCGCGTTCGGAGGTCTTGTTGCTCTTGACCGTGAGCGCGGCATGCAGCCAGCTCTTGCCGGCCTTGGTGGTCATGGTCTTGAGCCGCTTGGGCAGATCATGGGCATCCGGGCGCGGGATGATGGGGTACCAGACGGCGTAAGTGCCTGTGGGAAAGCGCTTGAGGCTGTCCGCCACCATATCCAGCACGCGGCCGTAGTCGGTCTTCAATTCGTAGCTCGGATCGCAGAGCAGCAATGCGCGGCGCGAAGGCGGAGGCAGGAATTTCTTCACGCCTTCGAAGCCATCCTCGTGCAGGATGGCGACCTGGCGCCTGGCTTCCAGCTGGGCCATGTTGCCGGTCAGCGAACGCATGTCCGTGGGGTGCAGCTCGAAGGCCTTGAGGCGGTCATGGCCGCGCAGCAGTGCCTGGGAGATGAAGGGCGAGCCGGGGTAGTTGCGGATGGCATTGCCCTGGTTGAAGCGGCGCACCATCTGCAGATAGTCCTGCAGCACCGGGGCCAGCTCGGCCTCCTTTGCGGCAGCCAGGCGCAGCACGCCTTCTTCGGCTTCGCCGCTCTTGCTGGCGTAGTCGCCGTCCAGGCGGTACAGGCCCGCTCCGCCGTGGGTGTCGAGCACCGTCAGCGCAGCCTCTTTTTGCGTGAGGTATTGCACGGTGGCAATCAGAACGGTGTGCTTGAGCACATCGGCGTGATTGCCTGCATGGAAGGCGTGGCGGTAACTGAACATAGAGATGGATGGTAACCAGCAGGGCAAGAGGGGAACAGCACTTTTTACCCTGTGGTCTTTAAAGGCTGTCGGCGCCTGGGTGCAGAGGGAGAAACAGGCACTGGGGGCTGTTTCACAACAGGCTGCTGCACGAAAACACGCAGATTCTGGCGTTTTTGTATAATGGCGGGCTTCGCAGCGATTTTATGGTTCCCGCGGCGAAGGCTTGGGCCAAGTTTAAATGGGTCCGAGTAACCCCGCCTAAGAGGCTTCCTTTAAAAGACCTGTCTTTTTCAAGAAGAAGCACCGACCGCGGAAAAGGGACCGCCAAACCCTCTTGAAAGAGAAAACTCATGTCTACATTCAGCGCAAAGCCCGCTGAGGTGCAACACGAGTGGTTTGTGATTGACGCCACCGATAAGGTGCTCGGACGTGTCGCCAGCGAAGTGGCACTCCGTCTGCGCGGCAAGCACAAGGCCATTTACACACCTCACGTTGACACCGGCGACTTCATCGTCATCATCAACGCCTCCAAGCTCAAGGTCACCGGCACCAAGAACCTGGACAAGGTGTACTACCGCCACTCTGGTTTTCCCGGCGGCATCACTGCCACCAACTTCCGCGACATGCAGGCCAAGTTCCCCGGCCGCGCTCTGGAAAAGGCCGTCAAGGGCATGCTGCCCAAGGGTCCCCTGGGCTACGCAATGATCAAGAAGCTCAAGGTGTACGGCGGTGCTGAGCATCCCCACACCGCCCAGCAGCCCAAGGCTCTGGAAATCTAAGGAGACCTAGATGATTGGTGATTGGAACAATGGCACCGGCCGTCGCAAATCCAGCGTCGCACGCGTGTTCCTGAAGAAGGGCTCCGGCAAGATTACCGTGAATGGCAAGGACATTCAGGAATACTTCGGCCGCGAAACCTCGATCATGATCGCAAAGCAGCCCCTGGCTCTGACGAGCAACCTGGAAGCTTTCGACATTCAAGTGAACGTCCACGGTGGTGGTGAATCCGGCCAGGCCGGCGCTACCCGCCACGGCATCACCCGCGCCCTGATCGACTATGACGCAGCGCTCAAGCCCGTCCTGAGCCAAGCCGGCTTCGTGACGCGTGACGCTCGTGAAGTCGAACGTAAGAAGGTCGGCCTGCGCTCCGCACGCCGCGCCAAGCAGTTCTCCAAGCGTTAATCCGCTGGCACTGCAGGAAAGTCCCCCGGGGCTTTCCCCAGAAAAAAACCGCCTTTGCCGGCGGTTTTTTTCTGGGCGATGCAAACCTTTCTCATTCAGTGGGCAATGCCCCCACTTGCACTGTCGTCAAGCCGGCAGCCCCGGGAATTCCCGAGCCCTTTGCTGTACCATTCGGGCCAATTGAGAACTTCGGAGTATCCCCCATGAGCGCCGTCGCAGAAATCACCGAAACCACCACCGCCGAAATGCCCACCCCGATCGTCTTCACCGACAGCGCAGCTGCCAAGGTGGCCGATCTGATCGCCGAGGAAGGCAACCCTGACCTGAAGCTGCGCGTGTTCGTGCAAGGTGGCGGCTGCTCGGGCTTCCAGTACGGCTTCACCTTCGACGAGATCACCAACGAAGACGACACGACCATGACCAAGAATGGCGTGTCGCTGCTGATCGACGCCATGAGCTACCAGTACCTGGTGGGTGCCGAGATCGACTACAAGGAAGACCTGCAGGGCGCGCAGTTCGTGATCAAGAATCCCAACGCGTCCACCACCTGCGGCTGCGGATCGAGCTTCTCGGTGTAAGCCTTGTCGGCCGCGCTGCAGTGAAGCCCGCAGCAGCCCGCCGCACAACACGCCACCAACCGCCGCGCAGCAATGCGCAGGCGGTTTTTTAACGCCTGCGCCCTCCCTGCCTTGCCATGATTCCTGAAGACAAAAGCGCTTCCGCCTCCACCACATCCTCCTCGCGTTCGGTGCTCCTATGGCTCGTGGCCATCGGCTTTTTCATGCAGACGCTGGACGGCACCATCGTCAATACCGCGCTGCCCACCATGGCCGAGGCCCTGGGCGAGAGCCCGCTGCGCATGCAGTCCGTCATCGTCGCCTATTCGCTGACCATGGCCATGCTGATCCCGGCATCGGGCTGGATGGCCGACCGCTTCGGCACGCGGCGCGTCTACCTGTGGGCGATTGCGCTGTTCGTGCTGGGATCGGTGCTGTGCGCGATTGCGCCCAACCTGCAGCTGATGGTGGCCGCACGCGTGCTGCAGGGCATGGGCGGTGCGCTGCTCATGCCCGTGGGCCGGCTGGCCGTGCTGCGCGCCTTTCCGCGCGAGCAGTTCCTCAAGGCCATGAGCTTCGTGGCCATTCCCGGCCTGGTCGGGCCGCTGATCGGCCCCACGCTGGGCGGCTGGATGGTCGAGTACGTGAGCTGGCACTGGATCTTCCTGGTCAACGTGCCCGTGGGCCTGATCGGCCTGGCCGCTACCCTGCGCTTCATGCCCGTGGGCGACCGCTTCGCCGTCAAGCGCTTCGACGGCGTGGGCTATGCGCTGCTGGCCTTCGGCATGGTGGCCGTGTCGCTGGCGCTGGACAGCATGTCGGGCAAGGGCATCCACGGCGCCATGGTCTTCGTGCTGCTGATCTTCGGCCTGGCCAGCCTGGCCGCCTACTGGCTGCATGCGCTGCGCCGGCCCGACCCGCTGTTCGCCCCCGAGCTGTTCGCCGTGCGCAGCCTGCGCGTGGGCCTGCTGGGCAATCTGTTCTCGCGCCTGGGCAGCTCCTGCATGCCCTTCCTGATCCCGCTGGTGCTGCAGGTCTGCCTGGGCTTTTCGCCGCTGCAGGCCGGCATGATGATGCTGCCCACGGTGCTGGCCAGCATGGCCATGAAGCGCCAGACCACCACGCTGATCCAGCGCATCGGCTACCGCCGCGTGCTCATGGGCAACACCCTGGTGCTGTCGCTGATGATCGCCAGCTTCGGCACGGTCTCCACGGCGCTGCCGCTGTGGGTGGTCATCGTCCAGCTGCTGATCTTCGGCGCCACCAACTCCATGCAGTTCACGGCCATGAACACCGTCACGCTCAAGGACCTGGATGCCGGCAACGCCAGCAGCGGCAACAGCCTGCTGTCCATGGTGCAGATGCTGGCCATGGGCATGGGCGTGGCCGCCGCAGGTGCGGTGCTGGCCGGTTTCAGCGAATGGTTCGGCGGCGATACGCCGCAGCACACCCTCAATGCCTTCCGCGCCACCTTTGTCTGCATGGGCGCGGTGACGCTGGCCTCGACCATGATCTTCTCGCAGCTGGGCGACGATGAGGATGTGCGGCCCAAGCCTCTGGAGCCGGCCGAGCACGAGTGAGGGCTGCCGTCGGGCTTCACGCCTTCTTGGAGAAGAACACCACTTCGGGCAGGCCCTCGAAGTGGGCGTCACAGGTCAGCAGTCCGGCCCCATGGTGCCGTGCCGTGGCGTAGACGATGGCATCCGCCATGGCGAGTCCGTGGGCCCGGTGCATGTCGGCGGCCAGCAGGGCAAGCCTGGTATCGAGCGGCACGACCACGCATTTCTGCGTATAGGCAATCATCTGATCTGCAGCTTCCTCGCCAATCTCCCGAACCAGCCATTTGGAAAGCTCCAGCTGAACGATGGTGGGAACGATGCACTGCGGCTTGTCCGGAAGCTGCGCGGCCAGGCGGCGACCCAGGGCGCTTGCGATAAGCCATTCGATCCAAGCGGAAGTATCGACCACGCGCATGGCTAAGGCTGCCATCAGCTTCGGTCTTCGCGATCTCGGTAGCCGTCCGTGCGTGCTCCCTTGGCGATGCCGGCCAGTTGTTCGAGTTCAGGCACGGGCATCAACAGCACGCCCTTGCCTTTGGGAATGAGCACGAATTCCTGACCCGCCTGCCAGTGCTGCTCATCGCGCACGTTCTTGGGGATGGATATCTGGAATTTGCTGGACAGAGTGGCCGTGGTGCTCATCGCTGCGCTCCGGGGATCGATGGAGATTTGGTAAGAATACGCGAAGGCAGGTGCAAGTCACACTAGTTCCCATGCAGCGTGCTTGCGTACGGTTTCGCGAAGGCAGGCCAGAGCCTGGGTCGCAAGTTTTGAAACCTGAACCGCTGCAATCCACACTTTTGTTGCGGGTTTACCCTTGTTTTTGGCAAGGATATATGGCAGCCCGCATAGGAAATATCGAGGCCGTCTTATGCGTTTGGGCGGGGCTGGACTTAATCTCGCGTACATCCGCAGGACTTACGCAAGCAAGAACGCAAACACGCCATCGCCACAGGGCCAGCGGCTTTCTTCCTCGGAATTTGCGTAAGTCGTGATCCGAACAGTCCACGCACCAGCAGTTGCCCCCACGAGCATGAGCCAGAGCCCCAGTTCCCAACCCATCCGCTTCTATCACCGCGGCCAGATCGTCGAGGTACAGGGGCCGCATCCCACGCGCTCGGTGCTCGACTGGCTGCGCGGCGACGCGCGCTGCACCGGCACCAAGGAGGGCTGCAACGAAGGTGACTGCGGCGCCTGCACCGTGGTCATCGCCGAGCTGGCCGAAGACGGCGCGCCCGACGCCGTGGGCGGCCTGCAGCTGCAGACGGTCAATGCCTGCATCCAGTTCCTGCCCACGCTGCACGGCAAGGCGCTGTTCACGGTGGAGGACGTCAAGGGCCAGTGCGCCGGCAAGCAGGGCTGTGCCACGGGCGAGCCCGCAGGCGGTGCCGAGCTGCACCCCGTGCAGCAGGCGCTGGTGGACTGTCACGGCTCCCAATGCGGCTTTTGCACGCCGGGCTTCGTGATGTCGCTGTGGTCGGCCTACGAGCACCACCAGCAGGCCGGCACGCGTCCCTCGCGCCAGCAGCTGGCCGACGAGCTGTCGGGCAATCTGTGCCGCTGCACGGGCTACCGTCCCATCCTGGACGCAGGCCAGCGCATGTTCGACCTGCCCGCCACGCGCATGGCCACCGACCCCGTGGTGCAGGCACTGCAGGGCCTGCGCGCGCAGGATGCCGGCCTGGACTATGCCGCGCCCAACGCCGCCCAGGGCGGCCGTGTGGACAGCTTCCACGCTCCGCGCACGCTGGACGAGCTGGCCGCCGTGTGCGAGGCCAAGCCCCGCGCGCGCCTGCTGGCAGGCTCCACCGATGTGGGGCTGTGGGTGACCAAGCAGTTCCGCGACCTGGGTGACATCGTCTATGTGGGCGACGTGGCCGAGATGAAGCGCGTCGAGGAGCGCCGCGGCGCGGGCAGCCTGGAAGGCGGCGAGCTGTACATCGGCGCCGGTGCCTCGCTGGAATCGGCCTGGTCGGCGCTGTCGCAGCGCTTCGAGGGGCTGACCGATGTGTGGCTGCGCTTTGCTTCCGTGCCCATCCGCCATGCGGGCACCATGGGCGGCAACGTGGCCAATGGCTCGCCCATTGGGGACTCGCCGCCCGTGCTGATGGCGCTGGACGCGCAGATCGAGCTGCGCAAGGGCGCACGCGTGCGCCGCATGCCGCTGCATGACTTCTACCTGGACTACATGAAGAACCAGCTGGAACCGGGCGAGTTCGTGCAGGCACTGGCCGTGCCGCTGGACGCTGCACGGCGCCAGACCCGTGCCTACAAGATCAGCAAGCGCTTTGACTGCGATATCTCGGCGCTGTGCGCGGGGCTGGCCATCGAGCTCGATGGCGAGGTGGTGAAGTCCGCGCGCCTGGCCTTTGGCGGCATGGCCGCCGTGGTCAAGCGTGCGGCCCTGGCCGAGGCGGCCATCGTGGGCCAGCCCTGGGACCAGGCCGCAGTGAAGGCCGCCCAGGCCGCGCTGGCCCAGGACTTCAAGCCCATGTCCGACATGCGCGCCAGCGCCGACTACCGGCTCAGGGTGGCGCAGAACCTGCTGCAGCGCCTGTGGCTGGAGACACGTCCGCAGCAGCCGCTGCCGCTGCAGGCCACCAGCGTCTGGAGCGTGATGCCCCACGCAGTGCACCAAGGAGCCTGAAATGAACCGCCCCATCGACCCTTCCCTGCTGCACTCGTCCGAGGCCTTTGCGCATTACCTGAAGAACACCGCCTTCCGCGTGGACGAGCGTGCCGAGGCCGGCGCCCACACCCAGGGCCAGCGCGTGGGCATCAGCTGCCCGCATGAGTCGGCCCATCTGCATGTGGCCGGCGAGGCCGCCTACATCGACGACCTGCCCGAGCTGGACGGCACGCTGCACTGCGCGCTGGGCCTGTCTCCCGTGGCCAATGGCCGGCTCAATGCGCTCAGGCTGGATGCCATCCGCGCCATGCCCGGCGTGGTGGCCGTGCTCACGGGCGAGGACATTCCCGGCGTCAACGACTGCGGCTCCATCATCCACGACGACCCCATCCTGTGCAGCGGCGAGATCCGCTACCTGGGCCAGCCGCTGTTCGCCGTGATCGCCGAAAGCCGCGAGGCGGCGCGCCTGGCTGCGGCCCAGGCCAAGGCGGCGGCCGACATCACGGCCGAGCCGCCCGTGCTCACGCCCCAGCAGGCGCATGAGCTGGGCCAGTACGTGCTGCCGCCCATGCACCTGGCGCGCAGCACGAATGAAGGCGGCGCGCGCCGCGCCATGGACGAGGCGCCGCACCGCCTGAAGTCCTCGTTCTACGTGGGCGGCCAGGAGCAGTTCTACCTGGAAGGCCAGATCAGCTACGCCATTCCCAAGGAGGACGGCGCCGTCCACCTGTACTGCTCCACCCAGCACCCCAGCGAGATGCAGCACCTGGTGGCGCATGCGCTGGGCGTGGCCTCGCACGCCGTGCATGTGGAGTGCCGCCGCATGGGCGGCGGCTTCGGCGGCAAGGAGTCGCAGTCGGCCCTGTTCGCCTGCGTGGCCTCGGTGGCCGCGACGCGGCTGCGCCGCCCCGTCAAGCTGCGCCTGGACCGCGATGACGACTTCATGATCACGGGCCGCCGCCACTGCTTCTGGTACGAGTACGAGGTGGGCTACGACGACGAGGGCCGCATCCTCGGCGCCGAGATCTCCATGGTCTCGCGCGCCGGCCACTCGGCCGACCTGTCCGGCCCCGTGATGACGCGCGCGCTGTGCCACTTCGACAACACGTACTGGCTGCCCGATGTGTCCATGCACGGCTACTCCGGCAAGACCAATACGCAGAGCAATACGGCGTTCCGCGGCTTCGGCGGCCCGCAGGGCGCGATCGCCATCGAGAACATCATGGAGACGGTGGCGCGCGAGCTGGGGCGCGATGCGCTCGATGTGCGCCGCGTCAACTTCTACGGCAAGACCGAGCGCAATGTCACGCCCTATAGCCAGGTCGTGACCGACAACGTGATCCACGAGCTGGTGGCCGAGCTGGAGACCTGCAGCGACTACCGCGCGCGCCGCGATGCCATCGCCGAGTTCAACGCGGCCAGCCCCGTGCTCAAGCGCGGCCTGTCGCTGACGCCGCTCAAGTTCGGCATCTCCTTCAACGTCAAGCACTTCAACCAGGCCGGCGCCCTGGTCCATGTCTACAACGACGGCTCCATCCTCGTGAACCACGGCGGCACCGAAATGGGCCAGGGCCTGAACACCAAGGTGGCCCAGGTCGTGGCGCATGAGCTGGGCGTGGGCTTCGGTCGCGTGCGCGTCACGGCCACCGACACCACCAAGGTGGCCAATACCTCGGCCACGGCGGCATCGACGGGGGCCGACCTCAACGGCAAGGCCGCGCAGGACGCGGCGCGCCAGATCCGCGAGCGCCTGGCCGCCTGCGCCGCAGAGCGCCATGGCGGTCGCGCGGAGGACGTGCGCTTCGCCAACGACCAGGTCCACGTCAACGGCAAGGTGCTGGACTTCAAGGCCGTGGTGGGCGAGGCCTACATCGAGCGCGTGCAGCTGTGGTCCGACGGCTTCTATGCCACGCCCGGCCTGTCGTGGAACAAGGACACCATGCAGGGCCGGCCCTTCTTCTACTACGCCTACGGTGCCGCCGTGAGCGAGGTGGTGGTGGACACGCTGACCGGCGAGTTCAAGCTGCTGCGCGCCGACGTGCTGCACGATGTGGGCCGGTCGCTGAACCCGGCCGTGGACGTGGGCCAGGTCGAGGGCGCCTTCATCCAGGGCATGGGCTGGCTGACCACGGAAGAGCTGGTCTGGCACCCGCAAAGCGGCAAGCTCACCACGCACGCGCCCAGCACCTACAAGATCCCGACGGCCAACGACTGCCCGCCCGTGTTCAACGTGCGGCTGTTCGAGGGCGACAACTTCGAGGACTCCATCCACCGCAGCAAGGCCGTGGGCGAGCCGCCGCTGCTGCTGCCGTTCTCGGTGTTCTTCGCCATCCGCGATGCCGTCTCGGCCGCGGGCGGGCACCGCAGCAACCCGCCGCTGCAATCGCCGGCCACGCCGGAATCCATCCTGCGCGCCATCGAGGCCGTGCAGGCCGCCGGGAGCTGAGCGGACCGGCGCCGCCCCCTCATTCCTTGAATCCGCGCGCAGCGATGCGCGCAACCAGGTCCATGGCCGCCCGGCAGGGTGCCATGCCTTGTGCCGGCCTGGACAGCCGGTGCTCAACCCTGGGCGCTTTCACAACCGTTGCGCCCCGCATGCGAAAACAACACGGAGACAATGCGATGAACTGGATGGAACGGGTGTTCAAGCTCAGTGAGCACGGCACCAATGTAAGAACCGAGCTGGTCGCGGGCCTGACGACCTTTCTGACGATGGCCTACATCATCTTCGTCAATCCCTCGATCCTGGGGGATGCGGGGATGCCCAAGGGGGCCGTCTTCGTGGCCACCTGCCTGATCGCGGCGCTGGGCACGACCATCATGGCGCTGTACGCCAACTATCCCATCGCGCTGGCGCCGGGCATGGGCCTGAACGCCTATTTCGCCTACGTGGTGGTGCTGCACATGGGCTTCACCTGGCAGGCCGCGCTGGGCGCGGTCTTCGTCTCGGGCTGCCTGTTCCTGCTGGTGACGCTGTTCGGCCTGCGGGAGCTGATCATCAAGGGCATACCGCAGTCCATACGCATAGCGATCACCGTGGGCATCGGCCTGTTCCTGGCGCTGATCGCGCTCAAGAGCGCGGGCATCGTCGCCGCATCGCCGGCCACCTTCGTGACCCTGGGCGACCTGCACAAGCCCGAAGTCATCCTGGCCTCGCTGGGCTTTCTGATCATCGTGGTGCTGGACCGCCTGAAGGTGCCGGGCGCCATCCTGATCGGTATCGTCGTGGTCACCGTGGCCTCGTTCTTCTTCGCGGGCAACGAGTTCCACGGCGTGTTCTCGGCGCCGCCCTCCATCGCGCCCACCTTCCTGCAGCTGGACATCAAGTCCGCGCTGACCGGCGGCATCCTCAACGTGGTGCTGGTGTTCTTCCTGGTCGAGCTGTTCGATGCCACGGGCACGCTGATGGGTGTGGCCAAGCGCGCGGGCCTGCTGGTGCCCAGCCGCATGGGCCGCTTCAACCGCTCGCTGCTGGCCGACAGCGGCGCCATCTTCGCGGGCTCGCTGCTGGGCACCTCCAGCACCACGGCCTACGTGGAAAGCGCGGCCGGTGTGCAAGCGGGTGGCCGCACGGGCCTGACGGCGCTGACCGTGGCCGCGCTCTTCCTGTGCTGCCTGTTCCTGTCGCCGTTGGCCGGCGTGGTGCCCGGCTACGCCACGGCGCCTGCACTGTTCTTCGTGGCCTGCCTGATGCTCAAGGAGCTGACCGAGATCGAATGGGGCGAGACCACCGAGGCCATCCCCGCTGCCGTCACGGCACTGCTCATGCCCTTCACCTACTCGGTGGCCAATGGCCTGGCCTTCGGCTTCATCACCTATGCCGTGCTCAAGCTGTTCACGGGCCGTTCCAAGGAAGTGCACTGGATGGTGTGGCTGATCGGCGGCGTCTTCCTCTTCAAGTTCGTCTATATAGGCGGATAGCACCCCCTGAGGCGCTTGCGCGCCTTCCCCCGTATGCACGGCGCCCTCTCTCGCTTCGCGGGAGGGGGACGACGCCCTCGCCGCGAGGCGGCTCTTGCTCGGCGTCCCTGCTTTTGGGCCGCGCCAGTTTCATAGGCTTTGGGCTCAGGCAAGATGTTTGGTGGGCCCATGCTTGGCGGATGCCTTGCATGGTTTTTTTATGCGGGGTGGATGGCGCCCAGGATGCGCGGGCCGCGTGCGCCCGTCACGGCGGGCAAGTTGCCTGGCAAACCCAGCAGGGCCTGGCGCGCCAGCCAGGCGAAGGCGGCGGCCTCCACCTGCTGCGGCGGCAGGCCGCGCGCGGCCGTGGTGTCCACGGCCACGCCGGGCAGCAGGGCGGCGATGCGCTGCATCAGCTGCGTGTTGAAGGCGCCGCCGCCGCATACCAGCAGCTCGCCGCCGCCACGCCCGAAGCGCTGCACGGCACTGGCGCAGGCCCGGGCCGTGAATTCGGTGAGCGTGGCCTGCACTTCGGCGGGGCGGGCATCGGCGGCGCTGGTTGCACTGGCTGCACTGGCGGAAAGATGGCCGGCCAGCCAGTCCGCGTGGAACAGGTCGCGCCCCGTGCTCTTGGGCGGCGGCTGCTGCAGGAAAGGCTCGGCCAGCAGGCGGTCGAGCAGGGCGGGCAGCACCTGGCCCGTGGCCGCCCACTGGCCGCCGTCGTCATAGGGCTGGCCCGTGTGCGTCTGGCACCAGCCGTCCATCAGCGCATTGCCGGGGCCGCAGTCGAAGCCCAGCACCGTGCCATCGCCGGCCAGCACGCTGAGATTGGCGATGCCGCCGATGTTGAGCACCAGTACCGTCTCGCCGGGCCGGCCGAACACGCCCTGGTGGAAGGCGGGCACCAGTGGCGCACCCTGGCCGCCAGCGGCCACGTCGCGGCTGCGCAGGTCGGCCACCACGGCAACGCCGCTGAGCTCGGCCAGCAGGGCCGGGCTGTTGAGCTGCAGCGTGTAGCCCGTGCCGTCGAACATCTGCGGCCGGTGGCGCACGGTCTGGCCGTGGGCGCCGATGGCGGCGATCTGCGCGGGCGCCAGGCCCGTGGCCTGCAGCAGCTCCCGCACCACCTCGGCATAGCTGCGCGCCAGCGCATTGGCCGCCAGCGCCGCGCGGTGCAGCTCGTCGCGGCCCTCGGGGGTGTTCAGGGCCAGCAGCTCGGCGCGCAGCGCGGCATCAAAGCCACGGCTGGCATGCCACAGCACCTGCGTGCCTTCGGCAAAGTCCACAAGCACGCCATCCACCCCGTCTAGCGAGGTGCCGGACATCAGGCCTATGCAGTAGCGGTGGGCGATGGGGGAGGGGGCTGGCTGGTTCATGCCGGCAATGGTAGCCCTGCAGGACCCCGGGGCTGGCGATCACAAAAGGATGCGTCTGAAACAACAAAGGCTGCCAGGGCAGCCTTTGGAGGGGGTGCAGTGCTCAGCGCTCGGTGGCCAAGGCCAGCGCCTCGTTCGATGCCTGCAGCTCGATGCGCATCTGCGCGGCCATCTTGTCGAAGGCGGCGCGGCCGGCCTTGGAGACGGGGCGGGCGGCATCGGTGGCCTGGACGATGGTCATGGGGTCGCGGTGCTCGCCATTGACGCGGAACTCGAAGTGCAGGTGCGGGCCCGTGGCCCAGCCCGTGGAGCCCACGTTGCCGATGATGTCGCCCTGTTCCACGCGCTGGCCGCGCGTGACGCCGATGTGGCTCAGGTGGGCATAGACCGTGGTGTGGTTGTTGGCGTGGTCCACGAAGATCACGTTGCCGTAGCCGTTCTGCACTCCCGCGAAGGAGACGGTGCCGTCGCCCACGGTGCGTACCTTGGTGCCCGTGGGCGCCGCGAAGTCCGTTCCCAGGTGGGCTCGCCAGGTCTTGTGGATGGGGTGCATGCGCATGGCAAAGCCGCTGCTGATGCGCGAGAACTCCACGGGCGAGGTCAGGTAGGCCTGGCGGCGGCTCTTGCCGTCCATGGTGTAGTAGTCGCCTTTGGCCTTGCCTTCGTCCTGGAACCACAGGGCCTGCACGACCTTGCCGTTGTTGTGGAACTCGGCGCTGAGCACGCGGCCCGCGCGCAGCGGCTCGCCATCGGCTTCCAGCGATTCGTAGACCACCGAGAAGCGGTCGCCCTTGCGCAGGCCGCGGCGGAAGTCCACGTCGCCCTGGAAGATGTCGGCCATCTGCATGGCCACGGCGTCGGGAATGGAGGCCGCATCGGTGGCGGCGAACAGCGAGCTGCGGATGATGCCGCCGGCCAGGCGCGGCGAGGCGGTCAGCTTGCCCGTCTCGATGCGTGTGCTCAGTTCATTGTTCTTGCGCTCGACCACGAGGCGGCGGAAGCTGCCGTCCTCGTCGGGTGCCCAGCGCACGGTCAGCAGGGACAGCTGGTGGTCGGGCGTGGTCTCGGCCGTCACCAGGCGGCCGGCGCGGCCCAGCACATGCTGGCGCACCTGGTCGTTGCCGCGCATGAAGGCGGCGGCGGCCGGATCGGCCACGCCCAGGCGCTGCAGCAGGGTTTCGGCCGTGTCGCTGCCACGCGTGTATTCGGAACGGTACAGGGACATGCCCTGCACGCTGTCGGTCAGCTCGGCCAGGGTCTGGCCTTCTGCCAGCGACTCCACGGGCGTGGACAGCATGCGCACCGGCAGGTCGGCCGGATCGGGTCCCAGGTTGGCCACGGCGAAGGCGCCGCCGCCGCCCGTGAGCAAGATGGCTGCCAGTGCCGCGGTGACACGCTGGGGGTGTTGCTGGATCACGGAGGTCAGCCGCGCAACAAGAGCACCGCTGGCATGGTTCAAGCCATATTTCACAACATCAGATCCTTGGGTTGCGCGCATCCGGCCTGGGGGCCGGACAGCATCGCAGCGGCGGGATACGCTCTCCAGACGGGCAACAAGTCCGCGCTCTGTGGTGCGGAAAGGCGGGCGTCTAGAATTCGCCGCAGCGGGAAAATCCCCGGAGTATACCGACGCGGTCCTACGCGGCCTGGCGAAAAACCCTTATGAATCAATCTGCTGTTACAACATACCCGGTCACTGAAGGTGTAGGCCAAGCGCTTGAAATCACCCTGCGCGGCGTGGATGAACTGCTGCCCCAGGCCGACTGGGTGCAGAAACTGGCCCGCTCCGAGGCCACGGGCGTGCCGCTGCGCATCAAGCTGGGCCTGGATCCGACGGCGCCCGACATCCACCTGGGCCACACCGTGGTGCTCAACAAGATGCGCCAGCTGCAGGACCTGGGCCACCAGGTGATCTTCCTGATCGGCGATTTCACCACCCTGATCGGCGACCCTTCGGGCCGCAACAGCACGCGCCCGCCGCTGACGGCCGAGCAGATCAAGGTCAACGCCGAGACCTACTACACCCAGGCCGCCAAGGTGCTGGACCCGGCGCGCACCGAGGTGCGCTACAACAGCGAGTGGTGCGACAAGCTGGGCGCGCGCGGCATGATCGAGCTGTCGGCCAAGTACACGGTGGCCCGCATGATGGAGCGCAACGACTTCCACCAGCGCTTCACCGAGGGCAGCTCCATCAGCCTGCATGAATTCCTCTACCCGCTGCTGCAGGGCTATGACTCGGTGGCGCTGCGCGCCGACCTGGAAATGGGCGGCACGGACCAGAAGTTCAACCTGCTCATGGGCCGCCACCTGCAGCAGGAATACGGGCAGGACACGCAGTGCGTGCTCACCATGCCGCTGCTGGTGGGCCTGGACGGCGAGCACAAGATGTCCAAGTCCAAGAACAACTACATCGGCATCACCGAGGACGCCAACACCATGTTCGCCAAGGTGCTGAGCATCTCGGACACGCTGATGTGGAACTGGTACACCCTGCTGTCGTTCAAGAGCCTGGCCGAGATCGCCGCGCTCAAGGCCGAGGTGGAAGGCGGGCGCAATCCCAAGGACGCCAAGGTGCTGCTGGCCAAGGAGATCACGGCGCGCTTTCACAGCGCGGCGCTGGCCGATGCGGCCGAGCAGGATTTCAACAACCGCAGCAAGGGCGGCATTCCCGACCAGATCGACGAGGTCAGCCTGTCGGGCGCGCCGCTGGGCATCGGTGCCCTGCTCAAGCAGGCCAACCTGGCGCCCTCGACCAGCGAGGCCAACCGCCTGATCGACGGCGGCGGCGTGCGCGTGGATGGCACGGCCATCAGCGACCGGGGCCTCAAGCTCGAAGCCGGCACCTATGTGGTGCAAGTGGGCAAGCGCAAGTTTGCGCGCGTGACGCTGGGCTGATGCCCGCGCCGGGCCATGCGCCCGGCTGCACAGCAATGAAGGACGCCGGCATGCCCGCGTCCTTTTTTCATCGCCGGGCCGCCCCAAGATGAAAACAGCCCCCTCGGGGGGCGCGGACCTTGCGCAGCAAGGGGAGCATGGGGGTTATTTTTCAAGCCGGGGGCGATTCGACGGTTTCGCGCGTGACCTCGGCCTGCTCCTGCAGCCACCGGCAGAAGGCGGCCACCTCGGGACGCGCGGCGCTGCGCGGGCCCACGATCAGCCAGTAGGCCAGCGGCGATTCCAGCCGGTGCGCGGGCAGCACCTCGACCAGGTCGCCAGCCGCCAGCGCATCGGCCACCAGCGGCAGGCGTGCAATGGCCAGGCCCTGTCCGGCCAGTGCGGCCTGCACGATCTGGTGGGCGTAGTTGAAGTACAGCCAGCGCGGCGGCTGCAGCTGGTCGCAGCCCTGCACGCCGAACCAGCGCTGCCAGCCCAGCCACTCCAGCTGGGGTATGCGGTGGGCGTCGCCGGTCTCGATCAGCGTGTAGCGGGCCGCGTCGGCCGGCGTCTTGAGCGGCGGGCCGCCGGCCAGCAGGCGCGGGCTGGCCACCACGGCCAATTGCTCGCCGAACAGGCGCTGCGCCTGGTGCCAGCCGTCGCCCGCGCGGCCGTAGCGCAGGGCCAGGTCCACATCGGTGGTGTCCAGGTCCATCACGGTGTCGCTGGTGTCGATGCGGATGTCGATATCGGGCCAGGCGCGCTGGAAGGACTCCAGGCGCGGGATCAGCCACATGGCGGCAAAGCTGGCCCAGGTGGTGATGGCCACGCTCTTGCGGCCCACGGTCTGGCGGATCTGGCGCACCGAGGCGTCGATCTGCTCCAGCGCGGGCGCCACCGAGCGCAGCAGCTGGGCGCCGGCCCCGGTCAGCTCCACGGCGCGCGTGTGACGCAGGAACAGCGGCACGCCGACTTCATCCTCCAGCGACTGGATCTGGCGGCTCACGGCCGACTGCGTCAGCGACAGCTCGTCGGCGGCCGCGCGGAAATTCAGGTGCCGGGCCACGGCCAGGAAGGCACGCAGATGGCCGGCTCCGATGGCGCGTGTGCGCAGCAGGGGAACGGGTGCAGTGGTGGCATGGGGCATGGCGCCGCCAGCATACGTCAATCGTGTGACCGGCCGCAGCCCTTGGCGGGCAGATAATCGGCGGCGTTGCCGGCACAGGTTCTGGCGTTTTGGATGAATCACCTATGACAGCACCTCTGGATCTCGTCATCATGGCCGCGGGCAAGGGCACGCGCATGAAAAGCCGCCTGCCCAAAGTCCTTCAGCGCCTGGCGGGGCGCCCGCTGCTGGGCCATGTGCTGGCGACCGCAGCGCAGCTGGATGCGCGTTCGGCCGTGGTGGTCACGGGCCACGGCGCGGACCAGGTGGAGCCCGCCATGGCGGCGGCCTGCCAGGGCGGCTCCATGGCGCTGAAGTTCGTGCGCCAGGAGCCGCAGCTGGGCACGGGCCATGCGGTGCAGCAGGCCGTGCCTGCGCTGGCGGGCGACGGCATGGTCATCGTGCTCTCGGGCGATGTGCCGCTGACGCAGGCCGACACGCTGCGCGCCCTGGTCGATGCGGCCGATGGCCAGCGGCTGGCGCTGCTGACCGTGCGCCTGCCCGATCCCACGGGCTATGGCCGCATCGTGCGCGGCGAAGACGGCACGGTGCAGCGCATTGTCGAGCAAAAGGATGCCAATGACGCCCAGCGCGCCATCCAGGAAATCTACAGCGGCATCATGGCCGTGCCGGCCCGCCACCTGGCCGGCTGGCTGGCCCGCCTGACCAATGACAACGCCCAGGGCGAGTACTACCTGACCGACGTGGTCGCCATGGCCGTGGCCGACGGCGTGCCCGTGGTCGCGCACTGCATTGCCGACCCCGTGCAGGTGGCCGGCGTCAACAGCCCGCTGCAGCTGGCCGAGCTGGAGCGCGCCCACCAGGGCGCCCAGGCCCGCACGCTGATGGAGCAGGGCGTGCGCCTGGCCGACCCCGCGCGCTTTGACCTGCGCGATGACCCGCGCACCGGCCGCGCGGCACGCCTGGTCTGCGGGCAGGATGTGGAGATCGACGTGGGCTGCATCTTCAGCGGCCATGTGGAGATTGGCGAAGGCGCGCGCATCGGCGCCTATTGCAGCATTGCCAACGCCACGATTGCGGCGGGCGCCGTCATCCATCCGTACACGCATGTCGATGGCGAGAAGGCCGGCGTCAGCGTGGGCGAGGGCGCCCTGGTGGGCCCGTTTGCGCGCCTGCGCCCCGGGGCGCAGCTGGGCCGCGAAGTGCACATCGGCAACTTCGTCGAGGTCAAGAACTCCGTGCTGGCCGATGGCGCCAAGGCCAACCACCTGGCCTACCTGGGCGATGCCACGGTGGGCGAGCGCGTCAACTACGGCGCCGGCTCCATCACGGCCAACTACGACGGCGTGAACAAGCACCGCACGGTGATCGAGGCCGACGCGCACATCGGCAGCAACTGCGTGCTGGTGGCGCCCGTCACCATTGGCGCGGGCGGCACGGTGGGCGGCGGCTCCACGGTCACCAAGAGCACCGAGCCTGGCGTGCTCACGGTATCGCGGGGCAGGCAGGTGAGCATCACCAGCTGGAAGCGCCCGGTCAAACTGCCCAAGTCCTGAGACTTCCGAGACACGTGGGCTCGAGGGCCCGCATTGCCGGCGGGTCCCGTACGGGGCAAGCCGATTTTCCGAATCTCCTGACCCTGTTCATGCCATGACGGAACCTTTCGCCCACCCTCCGCCCGACCCTGCCGCCGACCTGCAAGGCCCGCCCCGCACGCTGCAGGACGCGCTGGAGCGCCTGGCCCAGCGCGAGCAGGAGCTGCAGGCCCTGCGCGCCGCGCAGCAGGAATGGCTGCACGCGGTGTCGCACGACCTGCGCGCGCCGCTGCGCCATGTGCTGTCCTTCGGCCCCCTGGTGGACGAGCTGCTGTCGCAGGCCGCGCCTTCGCCGCAGGAACTGCAGGAGGCACGCGGCTTCCTGCAGACCATGGACCAGTCCGCCCGACGCATGGGCGGCATGCTCGACGGCCTGCTGGCCCTGGCGCGCGCCGCCCGCACGCCCATGCAGTGGCAGCCCATTGCCTTGCAGGAACTGCTGGAGCAGGCGCGCACGGCGGTGCTGGCGCAGCCGCGCTGGGCGGCCTGCGGCGCGGCGGCGCGGCTGCAATGGAGCCTGCCGCAGCAAAGTCCCGCCGTGCGTGCCGACGCGGCCCTGCTGCGCCAAGTGCTGGAGGCGCTGCTGGACAACGCCGTCAAGTTCACCCAGCCCGTGGCCCAGCCGCGCATTGCCATCGATGTGGAGCGCCATGCCGACGGCGGCATCACGCTCAGCGTGACGGACAACGGCGTGGGGTTCGACCCCTCGCGTGCGGGCGCGCTGTTCGGCATCTTCCAGCGCATGCACCGTGAGTCGGAGTTTCCGGGCCTGGGCACGGGCCTGGCCCTGGTGCGCGGCGTCATGCGCCGCCACGGCGGCGAGGCCACCATCCGCGCCACGCCGGCGGGCGGCTGCAGCGTATGCCTGAACTGGCCCGGCGGCGAAGTGCGGCGCACGGATCGCGGGCTCTGAGTCTGCCTGCCGCTGGCGCCAGCCCTCAGATCAGCGTGTCGTCCGGCTCGGGCTGGTGTGCCTGGCGCGAGGCCTCGCTGCCCGCGTCCGTGCCCGACCTGGTGGGCGCGCTGCCGGCCATCAGCGGCGCAGCAGGTATCACCTGGTCGCGCCCGGCGTCCTTGGCGCTGTAGAGAGCGCTGTCGGCCGCATTGATCCAGTCCTTGACCGACAGAAAGCTGGGGTCCGCCGCCGCCACGCCAATGCTGGCGCTGACGCGCAGATGCGGGTGCTCGCGCACGCGCAGCTGGCTCAGCTGGTTGCGTATGCGCAGGGCCACCGCATAGGCATCGTCCAGATGGGTGTGCATGCACAGCACGGCGAATTCATCGCCTCCGTAGCGGCCGGCCGCGTCATGCGATCGCAGGCAGTGCCGGATGGTCAGGCCGATGGCCTGCAGCACCTCGTCACCCACGGTGTGCCCAAAGCTGTCGTTGATGCGCTTGAAGTGGTCTATGTCCACGATCAGCAGGCAGGCCGAGGTCTGCGTCTGCCGGTAGTCGCGCAGCGCGGCGCGCGCCTTCTGCCACCAGTAGTCGCGGCTGTACAGCGTGGTCAGGGGGTCGATGCGGCTGAGCACCTGCAGCTTCACGTTCTGTCGTGCCAGCTTGCGCACCAGCTGGCGCGTGGACCAGCTGGAGAACACGCTGTGCAGCAGGAGCAGGGGCAGCATGCTCAGCTGCACTGCCAGGCTGGCCTCCCACTCGGGCGCGGGCCGCAGCAGCAGGGCCCCCGCGGCGGCGGCCAGGAAGGTGGCGAACAGCGATTGCAGCCAGCCATCGCGCGTGGCCGTGTGGTTGCGGTCTGCAATGCTGATGGCCAGCAGCGCAATGCTGGGCAATGCACAGAAATGCATGACGGGAATCCAGCTGCCGATGATCAGCGCATCTATCTTCAGATTGGCGTGTTCGGCGCGGTGGCTGTCACGGCTGTGGCGGGCGTGGAGAAAGGCGATGTGCGGCCAGACCAGGGCGCTCACCAGCACAAAGCCCCAGACAGCCGTGCTGGCGCCCAGCTCGGTCATGGTCGTGCCCACGACGAGGCCACCCAAAGCCATGCTGGAGACGCGCAAGGGATAGGTGCGGCGATGGATGCGCTGGCGCAAGGACATGGCGGTGCGAGCCGAGTGCGCGCCGATTGCCTAGCGCGTCAGAAAGTGTTGTTGCATCAATTTGTATCATTGTCCCCGTGCGTGCGCAACGCCTTAAAGTCCAACGTTGCCCAAAGTTGGCGTTCGGGACACATTGCAGGCTTGCTGTCCTACGCAGTCCCGCCGCCGCGCAGTTTCCTGATGCGCACAATTACTCGCAAAATCAAGCGTCCTGGCCTCATTGGGCGCCTGTTCCGGGATTTGCCGGCGGCAGCGGCATGGCGGTGGAGAACTTGGCGCGCCTGACGCTGAAAAAACTCTTGACATTGCGCACGTTGGCGTCGCCCGTGAATAGCGCCCGGCTCAACTCCAGGTAGGCCGGCATGTCGGGCGCGGCCACCACGAGGATGAAATCAGGCCCCGCCGATACGCGCCAGCACTGCTGCACGGCGTCCAGCGCCACGGCGCGGCGCTCGAATCCGTCCAGCGCGTCACTGTCCTGGCGGTCCAGCGAGACCTCCACAATGGCCTGCAGCCCATGGCCCAGGGCGGCGGCCAGGCGTTCGGGCTGCAGGATGGCCACCTGCCGCTCGATCAGCCCGGACTCCTGCAGCCGCCGCACGCGGCGCAGGCAGGTGGGCGGCGACAGCTGCAGCAGCGCGGCCAGTGCCTGGTTGCTGCGGCTGCAGTCTTCTTGCAGCAGCTGCAGCAACTGCAGGTCGGTAGCGTCCAGTTGAATGGAATTTTGGTTCATTTTGTTATTTATATTGAAATAATATTTCTTGAATGCCTGATGATGAAATATTAGTTCAATAGATAAGGAAATCTGGAGAGAAATTTCTTTTCAACCTGCGTAGCATCCGTCGTCATCTCGAAACAAGGAGCTTGTCCATGTGTGGCATCGTCGCAGCGGTTTCCTTCCGCGATATCGTCCCCGTTCTCGTCCAGGGCCTGCAGCGCCTGGAATATCGCGGCTATGACTCCTGCGGCGTGGCCGTGCAGGCGCTGGACGCACAGGGCGTGCACAGCCAGGGCCTGCGGCGCGCCCGCTCCACGGCGCGCGTGGCCGAACTCATGGACCAGGTGCAACAGGACAAGGTCATCGGCCACACCGGCATTGCCCACACGCGCTGGGCCACGCATGGCGAGCCGGCGGTGCGCAACGCCCATCCGCATTTCAGCCACGGCCCTGGCGTCTCGCCCGTGGCCGACACCGACCAGCCGGCCCGCGTGGCCCTGGTGCACAACGGCATCATCGAAAACTACGAAGCCCTGCGCGCCGAGCTGCAGTCCAAGGGCTATGTCTTCGCCAGCCAGACGGACACCGAGGTCATCGCCCACCTGGTGGACAGCCTCTACGGCGGCGACCTGTTCGAGGCCGTGCAGGCCGCCACGCAGCGCCTGCATGGCGCCTTTGCCATCGCCGTCATGCACAAGGACGAACCGCAGCGCGTGGTGGGCTCGCGCGCCGGCTCGCCGCTGATCCTGGGCGTGGGCCAGGACGGTGCCGAACACTTCCTGGCCAGCGACGCCATGGCCCTGGCCGGCGTGACCGACCAGATCGTCTACCTGGAAGAGGGCGACATCGTGGACCTGCAGCCTGGCCGCTACTGGCTGGTGGGCAAGGGCGGCGAGCGGCTGGCGACCGAGCAGCGCCCCGTGCGCACCGTGCACGCCCACAGCGGCGCGGCCGAGCTGGGTCCCTACCGCCACTACATGCAAAAGGAAATCTTCGAGCAGCCGCGCGCCATTGCCGACACGCTGGAAGGCGTGCAGGCCATCGTGCCCGAGCTGTTCGACGGCGTGGCCTCGGACGGCAAGGCCGGCACTTCGGCCTGGCGCGTGTTCAAGGAGATCGACCGCGTGCTCATCCTGGCCTGCGGCACCAGCTACTACAGCGGCTGCACGGCCAAGTACTGGATCGAGTCGCTGGCCGGCCTGCCCTGCAGCGTGGAAGTGGCCAGCGAATACCGCTACCGCACCAGCGTTCCCCATCCCAAGACCCTGGTCGTCACCATCAGCCAGTCGGGCGAGACCGCCGACACCCTGGCCGCGCTGCGCCATGCCCAGAACCTGGGCATGAAGCACACGCTGACCGTCTGCAACGTGGCCACCAGCGCCATGGTGCGCGAATGCGAGCTGGCCTACATCACGCGCGCCGGCGTGGAGATCGGCGTGGCCTCCACCAAGGCCTTCACCACCCAGCTGGCAGGCCTGTTCCTGCTGACCCTGGCCCTGGCCCAGTCGCAAGGGCGGCTGAGCGAGGAAAAGGAGCAGCAATACCTGGCCGCCATGCGCCACCTGCCCGTGGCCCTGCAATCCGTGCTGGCGCTGGAGCCCCAGGTCATCAGCTGGTCCGAGGACTTCGCCAAGCGCGAGAACGCGCTCTTCCTGGGCCGTGGCATCCACTACCCGATTGCGCTGGAAGGCGCGCTCAAGCTCAAGGAAATCAGCTACATCCACGCCGAGGCCTATCCGGCCGGCGAGCTCAAGCACGGCCCGCTGGCCCTGGTGGACAGCGCCATGCCCGTGGTCACGGTGGCGCCCAATGACGAGCTGCTGGAAAAGCTCAAGAGCAACATGCAGGAAGTGCGTGCGCGCGGCGGCGTGCTCTATGTGCTGGCCGATGCCAAGACCAACATCGAAAGCAGCGAAGGCATGCATGTCATCCGCATGCCCGAGAACTACGGCGCGCTCAGCCCCATCCTGCACGTGGTCCCGCTGCAGCTGCTGGCCTACCACACGGCCTGCGCACGCGGCACCGATGTGGACAAGCCGCGCAACCTGGCCAAGAGCGTGACGGTGGAGTGAGGCGGGGGCCGGGGTAGGGCGCAGTGATTGCAAGAAATAAAGTTCGTCGGGAGCAAATAAAGTCTGTCGGGGATTTCCTGCATTATGAAATCAACCCGCGCGAGCCTTTTCAGGAAATCACAGTACAGGACACTCGTAATTGAAGGGCGCTAA
>Ga0067045_1028489_pt1 | contig 32484 bp, 30 predicted proteins | sample TerdegcTABiofilm_FD_59184 | JGI IMG/M metagenome (GOLD analysis project Ga0067045, IMG submission 59184) | Combined Assembly of (Gp0054472, Gp0054536) Wastewater bioreactor microbial communities from Singapore -Terephthalate degrading...
ATCTGAAGTGCTTAAAATCATTATGAAAAGGATAAAGCAGATGCTTAGTAAAGAGAAAAAAGTGAATAAAAACCAGCTAAGATTTAGTTTTGCGGAGGATTTATGAAAAATTTTGGGGTATTTCCAGAAAAGCAATATAAATATGCCTTGACTCATATAAAAGTAGAATTTATGATTGGTCGGGTATGAAATTCTATATCGAGACATACGGCTGCCAGATGAATGAACGAGATTCTGAGGAGATTTCCTCGATACTCAGGATGGAAGGGCTTTTTGAGGTAGATTCTCCGAAAAACGCCGATATTGTATTCGTCAATACCTGCTCGGTAAGGGAGAAGCCGTCGCAGAAGGCTCTTTCGGCGGCGGGCAGGTATATCAAGTCGAAGAATCACAGAAAGAGGATTGTTGCACTCTGCGGCTGCTTTGCAAAACAGGAGGGGGAGAAATTAAGGGAGAGATTTCCGGATATCGATCTCGTCTTTGGTCCGCAGCAGATCAAGGACCTGCCGGTTCTGCTCGGTCGGGTTCTTGCCGGGAAGGTATCTGTTGTGGATGTCTCGGATTCGGGATATGTAAGCGAGGAGAATTTTTCAGAGGACTTTAAGGGTGTAACTGCCTTTGTCAATATAACCAAAGGGTGTAATAACTTCTGCTCCTTTTGTATCGTCCCGTATCTGAGGGGCAGGGAGTTCTCAAGGGAGAGCCGGATCATTCTGGATGAGGTCAAGAAAAGAGTCGGGTGCGGTGTAAAGGAGGTCACCCTTCTGGGACAGAACGTAAATTCGTATCTGGACGAGAAAAATAATGTCGATTTTGTAGGACTTCTGGAGATGGTTCACGAGATTGATGGACTTATGCGGATTAGATTTACAACCTCCCACCCCAAAGATGTTTCTGACAGACTGATAGGCGCATTCGGATATCTCCCTAAATTATGCAATCATATACATCTGCCTGTCCAGTCCGGTTCGGACAGAATACTTGACCTTATGAACCGCAAATACGACAGAAAACACTATTTAAGCATAATTGAAAAGCTCAGAAAGGTCAGAGAGGATATCGCAATTACTACCGATATAATCGTCGGATTTCCGACAGAGACAGATGAGGATTTCGGATACACTATGTCACTGCTCGATGAGATAAAGTTCGATACAGCATTCTCTTTCAAGTACTCTCCGCGTCCTTTGACGAGGGCATACAGGGAATTGGAGGATGACGTACCTGAGAATATCAAAGAGGAGAGACTGGGGATTCTGCAGGAGAGAATCGAAAGTATTGCACAGGAGAAGAACAGAAACCTTAAGGGAAAATGTCTTGAAGTACTTGTTGAAAAGAAATCGGAGAAATTTCCCGGGCAATATATTTCGAGGTCCTCCTGCAACAGGGTCGTAAATCTTATATCGGACTGCGACCTGACGGGCAGAATCGTGAAAGTCAGGATTACAGAGGCACTCAAACATTCGCTCAGGGGTGAACTGATGAAAGGAGAGATTTATGAAAAAGGCAGATGTGGTAGGAATACTGCTTGACGAAAAGGATAAAATACCGGTTGTGGTCTTAAAGACAGTCGAGGATAATATCCAGCTCCCTATATGGATAGGTCCTGTGGAGGCTATTGCGATTCAGAATGCGCTCGAGAATGTGGAACCTGCCAGACCGATGACACACGACCTGATAAAGAATATTCTCGACGGACTTGGTGCCGGTGTAGAAAGAGTCGTGATAACGGACCTCCTCGAGAATACATTTTATGCAAATATAGTCGTCGGAATCGGCGGGAGGGAGGTCAGTATCGATTCGCGTCCTTCGGATGCGATAGCGGTTGCGCTCAGAATGAATGCCCCCGTTTTTATAAATGATCAGGTCTTCGAAAAGATGAAGGAGAAGATGGACCCCGACGAGAGACTCAGGGAGTATCTGAATTCGCTCTCTTCTGAGGACTTCGGAAAATACAAAATGTGATTCCCCTGTATGATAAGATTTCTGATACTTTTTTTCTACTATTATGTGCCCGTGGCGCTTTATCTGCTGCTGATATATTTTCTCTCTTCTCTCAATATCAGTGCCGGCGCGCTGCCGGTCTCTGTATCGGATAAGTTTCTGCATATTCTCGAATATGCGGTGCTGGGGTTTCTGTTTATGAGGGCATATCTGAATACAGCGGGGAGGGAGTTCAGGCTCAGGGGTGTATTTACAACGGTATTCTTTGCCTTTCTGTTCGGATGTTCCGACGAATATCACCAGCTCTATGTCCCCAACAGGGTTGTCTCACTCGGAGATATACTTGCCGACACAACAGGTGGTTTTATTGGTTCAATTTTTTACCTAATTGTGTTATATGTAATTTCACGGAAGGAGAAAAGTAATGGAGAGACTGATTGAATATAAAGGAAAAAGGCCCGAAACCGGGAATGGTGTCTTCATTGCCGAAGGTGCAATTATAATAGGGGATGTGAAAATAGGTGACGATTCGAATGTATGGTTCAATACCGTAATAAGAGGGGATATGAACAGTATCCGTATAGGCTCTAAAACCAGTATTCAGGACCTCGTCCTTATTCATGTGTCGAGACAGGGCCCGCCCGTTATTATCGGTGACAGGGTAACGATAGGACATAAGGCGACCGTTCACGGCTCTAAAATCGGCAATGATGTCCTTATAGGTATGGGTGCAATCCTTCTGGACGGCACGGAGATCGGAGAATACTCGGTGGTGGCAGCGGGAACAGTAATAACGGAGAATACAAAGATTCCTCCATACTCGCTGGTGGCGGGGGTCCCGGGGAAGATCAAGAAGACTTTTACAGAAGAAGAGATAAAGAGATTCGACTACTTCCACAGACACTACCTCGAACTCAAGGAAGATTATCTTGGTATGAAAAGGGGGAGATGATGGACCAGATAGAGTTTCTGAAAGGAAATATTCTGTTTAAGGGATTTGATGAGGGTTCGATTGCGAGGTTTGCCGAATCGTTTGAGGAACTGGAGTTCGAGTCGGGAGGGACGGTATTTGATGAGAAACAGCCGGCAGACGCCCTGTATCTGATAATGGAAGGTTCCGTGAACATTTATGTCAGGGAGAGCAGCGGGAAAGAGGTCCTTATCGGCCGTCTTATACAGCAGGAGGCACTGGGACAGCTTTCACTCATAGGAAATTTTGAACATCTCACGAAGGCCGTTGCACAGGAGAATACGACTCTTCTGAAACTCTCCCGCCAGAGTTTTGCCAGTCTCAACAAAACCAATCCCCAGATGTCGCTCAGACTCGTGCTGAATATCTTCTCGGAGTTTGTCAGGACGGTTCAGGAGAACTCCGAGGCATTCAGATTCATCATAGAAAGTTATACAACCGGAAGGAATCAGCAGTAATGGGCAGGGGTATTCAGAGAGTACTTCTTGTGACCGGCTTTCCGCTGATAACAGCGAGGAAATTCATCCTTTATGCAGCCCAGAAGGAGAAGAATTATTGTGCGGTGCTGGTCCCGCCCAAATTCGAAAAAAGCGCAAAGACGTTCGTAGAGAAGAATAACCTGAAAACCAATGTCAGGGTGATAACCGGCGATATTGCAACTATGCATCTGGGGTTTTCTTCGGAGGAATACAGATTCCTGCTGAAGAATGTGACGGACGTATATCATCTGGCATCGATATACTATCCGGGCACACAGGAAGATATAATCCGGAAGGTCAATATTCAGGGCACAAAAAATATCATTCAGTTTGTAAAGGATACAGGGAAGAATGTGCCGCTCAATTATCTCTCGACCTGTATGGTATTCGAAGGTCATTCGGGACTTGTTCTGGAAGAACCGGTCAGCAGACCGTCATACAGCTGCTTTCTTTACAAGAGCAGGTATATCGCCGAGAGTATGATAATTTCGGAACAGGAAGTACTTTCGAGAATCTTCAGGGCACCTCTTATCGGCGGTGATTCTGTCAGCGGCGAGACGGAGAAACTCGACGGGTTTTACGCCCTTATATATCTTTTGCTTATTACGGATATGAAGTTCCCGGTACCTGTGCCGCACAGAGGTACTGCCCCTCTGAATATAGTGCCGCTCGATTATCTGGTAAAGACACTCTGTTTTATCAGTGAGAATCCGGAATCGGTAAGACAGATTTTCCATATAGTCGACCCCAATCCGGTCTCGGTAAAGACAGCCCTCGACCTTATTGCCAAAGAGACGAAGAAGAACCTGAGAATAGTCTTCCCGCCTGCCGATATATTGAGACCACTCTCCAAATCCGGATTTTTGAAGAGAATAATCCCTCAATATACCCCGCTTTTCGACATACTGAATCAGTTTATTATTTTCTCCCATACCAATACGGACAGGTTTATGAAGGATTCCGGTATCGAGGCACCTCATTTCGAAGATTATCTGAAACCGATGATATCATTTGTGAAGAAACGGATAGAATCATCGAAATGGCGGGGTGAGGATAACCGTGCCGACGACCCTTACGGGGAGTAACCGGTATTTCCGGAACAAGTTGCATTAGGGTTTTTACCTTATTTGTTGATTTTGATATTTCGTTTTTGTATAATGATATTTGTAAGGGAGGTTTCCTTATGAGAAGAGGGTTATGTAATCTGACAATTATTCTATCGACAGGTCTGATGCTGTTCTCGGCCTGCAGTGATTCTCCTTCTTCCGGAGGAGGTGACCCGTATGAGGACAGCTCTTCAGGAAAGGATGTAAAACTCTCTGATGTCATAATAAAGGATGTCATTACGGATGTGACCGATGCATCGAAGGATGCTTCGAAGGATACTGACGGGAGTGATGTCTATAAAGACGGGGAGATACCGGATGGTACAGAACCTGACGGGGAGGTTCCGGATACGGATTATACCGATGGCGGGACGGATGTCTCAAAGGATGCAGTTGTAGACCAGCTTTATGTGGAGATAACTCCCGAGAGCGTAACTCTTCAGGCAAATGTCGGTCAGCAGAAGTTTGAGGCAACTGTTTTCAATTCGAAGGTAACCACAGATGTAACGTTCGAGATAGTCGGTGACCCGGGTGACGGCTCCTACGGAACTATCAGCAGTTCAGGTCTGTATAAGGCACCGCCCGAACAGCCGGCAAATCCGAACATTACAGTCAGGGTCAGATGTGTCGAGGATAATTCGGTCTATGCCGATGCCTCTGTCTTTATTCTCCCTGCAATAAAGGTTACGGTCTCCCCGAAGACGGCCATTGTGCATAACAATATGACCCAGCAGTTTTCTGCGCTCGTCGAAAATACCAACGATACGACGGTTATATGGGAAGTCCTTGGCGGTGCACAGAACGGTACGATTGACAATACCGGTTTCTATACGGCGCCTCCCGATGTTCCGAATCCCGAAGAGGTTCAGATCAGGGCAACGAGTGCTGTCGACAATTCCAAATACGATACGGCGGTAGTGACAGTGGCACTCCCGATAGAGGTGAACATTCTGCCCTCATCGGCGATAATAAATGTTGGTAAGACGAAGCAGTTTACGGCACTTGTCAAGAATGCTCATCAGACGAATGCCGTTATCTGGTCGATCGAGAAAGACCCCGGTGACGGTTCACTCGGAACCGTAAGCAATACCGGTTTATACACTGCTCCCCAGAACGTTCCTAATCCGGCACAGATAGTGATAAGGGCGACGAGCGTCGAAGACAATTCCGCCTTCGGAATAGCACCTGTTTTGATTGTCCCGCCTGTAAGTGTGACAATATCTCCCAAGACAAAAACCGTCAATGCGGGAACGTCCTTCAAGTTCAGTGTAACCGTCGAGAATGCCGACGAAGACCCGTCGGTAAAATGGGAGGTTATAGGCGGAAATCAGAACGGGATTATTGAACAGGACGGTTATTATACTGCACCCGACACGGTTCCGAACCCTGCAAATGTCACAGTGAAGGTTACATCCAACTTCGATACCTCTGCCTCCGATACTGCAACTGTTACTGTTGCAAAACCGATCGAGGTCGAGGTCTCTCCCAACTTCGTCTATGTCAACGTAACGAAGACGCAGCAGTTTACTGCAACTGTCAAGAACACGAGTGATCAGGGAGTTACCTGGTCGGTATACGGTGGTGCGGCAAACGGAACGATTTCGCAGACCGGCCTCTATACGGCACCGGCGAACGTGCCGAATCCGAATATAATCTCGGTACTTGCCACCTCGAAGGCCGACCCGACAAAATCAGGCGGTGCGCAGGTGGTAATTGCCCCGCCGATTCAGGTATCCATATCTCCCACAGAGGCAAAGCTTGCCCTTAAGGAGACAAAGCTCTTCTCCGCAAGCGTTTACAATACGAGCAACACAAATGTCACCTACTCGGTTGTAGAGGGTGCAAACTATGGTTCGGTAAATGCCTCCGGGACTTATACCGCACCGGATAAGATCACAGACAAGGTCGTGGCAACAGTCAGGGCCACCTCTCAGGCAGACAATACGAAGTATGCCGATGCAAAGGTATATCTGTACCCGATGGTTTCGACATTTGCGGGCTCTTCTTGGGGAGACGGCGCTACAATCGGACAACCGGCTCAGTTTAAGTCTCCGTCCGGTGTATTTGTGATTGACAATAGTCTTAATGCCTATGTGGCAGATACCGGCAGCAACCGTATCAAGAAGGTCGATCCGACAGGTAAGAACACACTGATTATCGGAAGCGGTGCCTATGGATATGCAGAGGGTGCAACGACGGCTGCCCAGCTTGCTGCCCCGACGGGACTCTTCTGGGACGGTTCATACCTCTATTTTGCAGATACCGGCAACAACAGAATCAGAAGAGCTGATGCAGCAGGTACGACCACTCTGGTGGCCGGAACAGGCGCGGTAGGCAGTGCAGATAACAATACAGGTTCCTCTGCGACATTCTTCCAGCCGATGGGAGTTGTCAAGGTCGGGAATTATCTCTATGTAGCTGATGCCGGAAATCACAAAATAAGAAGAATCGAGTTGTCGGGTAATTTTGCTGTGACGACTTTTGCCGGCTCTACACAGGGAGATGCAGATGGAGCAGGGACCGCTGCAAAGTTCAACAGACCTACGGCGATTGCAGCGGATTCGGCAGGCACTTACCTATATGTCTGCGATACCAACAACAACAAGATTAAACGGATACAGATATCGAATGCGAATGTTACCAACTTTGCGGGGACGGGTACTGCGGGATATAAGGACGGTGCTGCTACCTCTGCCGCCCAGTTCAATTCACCCTCAGGCATAACTTATTTCAAGAGTGGTGCCACAGAGCTTCTGTATATTTCCGATACTCAGAACTACAATATCCGTGTCATTGTGGGCGGACAGGTATATACATTCGCCGGGACCAATACTTATGGATTTGCAGACGGGCAGGGATATCTGACGAAGTTCAATACACCTATGCATCTCTTTATTGCCCCTGACGGGAAGAATATCCTTGTGGCCGATTCCCAGAATCACAGAATCAGACTTTTGGACCTTGAACAGTAAGAAGGAGGTTTACTATGAAACCTTTTAAGATATTTCTGGCTTTTTCGGTGATAACGGCTTTTTGTCTGATGAGCCAGCCGGCCTATACTCAGGAGTGCAGTAATCCGAATATCCTGCTCGTACTCGACAAATCAGGCTCGATGGCGGGAACTAAGTGGACACAGGCAAAGGCAGCCATCCAATACCTGATGAACACATACGGTTCTCAGGCGAGGTGGGGACTCTCTCTCTTCGCATCCGATAATAACTGTGCGGCCGGTATAATCGACGTAGGTTGTGCAGACAATACTGCCACGGCAATTATGAACAAGATAAACAGTGTCTCTCCCGACAGCAATACCCCCACGGGCAGGACACTTGTGGCAGTAAATCAGTATAGCGGCATTCACGACCCTGCAAGGCTGAATTTTGTAATTCTGATTACCGACGGTCAGCCAAACTGCGATACCGACGCAATCAATTACTCGATAAAGGCGGCGGGTGCACTCTATGCATCAGGTGTTAAGGTCTTTGTAATCGGTTTCGGAAGCGGTGTAGATGCGAATACCCTCAACAATATGGCAAATGCAGGAGGGACGGGGAACTATTATCAGGCAGATAATCAGCAGCAGCTTCAGGCAGCGCTCGATATAATCGTTACTCTTGCCACGAAGAGGGTCTGTTATACTGACTGCGGCTCGGGTTATGAGTCCTGTGTAAACGGGCAATGGAAGAACTGTACGGCTCCTACATCCTGCTGTGTGGATACTAATGATACCTGTAATACAGGTCTTCAGGGTGTTTGCGGGATAGGGAAGATGAAGTGTGTCAACGGCAAACTCACCTGTGTTCAGGTAAACTTTCCGAAGAATGAGGAGTGTAACCTGCTAGATGACAACTGCGACGGACAGATTGACAACGGAATTGCTCCCAAGGTCTGTACAAACACCTGCGGAAATCAGGGGACACAGACCTGTGTCTATGGGAACTGGACAAAGTGCAGTGCTGCCCCCTGTTGCACACCAACCTATGAACCCTGCAACACCGGGAAACCGGGAGTATGTGCTGAGGGTAAGATGCAGTGTGTGGATGATGTACTCACCTGTGTTCAGATTAAGCAGCCCTCGACCGAAATCTGTGACGGATTCGACAACGACTGTGATGGCAAGATTGACAATAACATACCCGACAGGGATTGCACCAACTTCTGTGGTCATGAAGGGAAGCAGAGCTGCGTCAATGGTGTATGGAGCAAGTGTGATGCGCAGCCCTGCTGTATTGATACGAATGCCCCGTGCAATACCGGAGAGAAGGGGATATGCGCAGAGGGAAGAATGAAGTGTGTCAACGATATCCTTACCTGTGTCAGGGTTAATGAACCTCTGCCGTATGAAATCTGTGATAATAAGGACAACAACTGTAACGGAGAGGTGGATGAGAATAATCCGGGTGGAGGCGCGGCCTGTGATACCGGGAAGAAGGGAGTCTGTGCAGAAGGCGTGGTAACCTGTATCGGAGGTGAACTGAAGTGTCTGCAGAAGAATCAGCCCTCGGTCGAGATATGTGATGGTCTGGATAACGATTGTAACGGAGTGGCCGACGATAATAATCCGGGAGGAGGAAAGGTCTGTGCAACGGGCCTGAAGGGAGAGTGCTCCAAAGGTCATACAAGGTGTGATTCGGCAAATGCGAAACTTGTGTGTGACCCCGACAAGACGGCCGTTACGGAGGTCTGCGACGGACTTGACAATGACTGTGACGGAGAGATTGACAATGGTGTCCTCAACAACTGCGGTGGCTGTGGTCCGGAGCCCGAAGAGATATGCAACGGAAAGGATGAGAACTGTAACGGTGTTACCGATGATAATGCACCCTGTCCGCCCGGAAAGTACTGCTTCGAGGGAGAGTGTGTGGCTCCCTGTCAGGCCGGTGAATGCCCGAAGGGATATGACTGTGTCAACGGTTATTGTGTCGAGCCCTGCAAGGGGAAGGTTTGCAAACCTGAAGAGGACTGTATCGCCGGAGTCTGCGTAGATAAGTGTAAGGATGTAAAGTGTCAAAATAATTACAGGTGCTGGCACGGCGAGTGTCTGCCGGATAACTGCTACGAGATTCCCTGTGAAGAAGGGAAGATCTGTGAGAATTATCAGTGTATTGATGACCCGTGTAAGAATGTGACCTGCAACAAACAGAATGCAGAATTCTGTGTTGACGGAAAATGTGAGAGAAGCTGTGCAAGGGTTTCCTGTGAAATTGGTAAAAAATGTGTTTACGGAGAATGCGTTGATGACCCCTGCGCGTTTGAAGAATGCAAAGAGGGAGAAATCTGTTCACAGGAAGGTAAGTGTATAGAAAATGAGTGCGATGAAATCAAGTGCGATAAGGGATTTATCTGTGTCGACAACAAGTGCGTGGAAGACCCCTGCAACAATATCAAATGCCCGTTTGAGGCAGAGAGGTGTGTCAACGGCCAGTGTGTCAGCGGAGAAATTACTGACGCAGGTTCCGATACGGGTTCTGATACGGCTTACGATTCGGGATATACGGATGTGTTCACGGATTCGGACAGGGATGCCGGAATCGCCGATGCGGCAAAAGATACCTCTCTCTCTGATACCTCATCGAAGCCGGATACGGCTTCTTCTGATGATTCCGGTAGTGTAGGCGGAAAGGATGTGGATGACGGGTCTGGTAGTGAAGATTCTTCCGGTTGTTCCTGTTCGGCATTGTTCTGAGCCTGAACTTATAAGACTGTTTTTGATGGTAACGGAAGGGTGAGAAAACCCTTCCTTTATCATATTTTTCGGAGGGTATAAAAATGGTAAAAAGTAATCGCAAAGCGGTCTGTTTCATTGCTTTTTTGTCTTTTTTCTTCCTGTTCTCTCTTCCGGATTTGCACTCGAAGGACTTCTATCTCGACCCGGTTAACGGGAAGATAGACGGCGATGGCAGTATCGTCAATCCGCTCCCGTCACTTCAAGAGGTAATTGAAAAGAAACTGATCAGCGGATATCAGTGTGAGACTCTGCCTTATAAGCCTGACTGTAATAAGGTATTGAAGAATCCGGACGCGCCAATTAAAGGCGGAGACAGACTGCTTCTTATGAATGGTTATCACGGCTCGATAACGATACAGGACCTTTATCAGAATGACCCTGTTATTGTAGAGGCGGCGCCGGGACATAAACCCCGGATAAAGAATATCAGGTGTCTCGGGGCCTCTAAATGGGTATTAAGAGGTCTTTATATAAGCCCCTCTTTTGCAGAGCCCTATGAGAAGGTCTCAACCCTTGTGGTCTTTGAGAATCACAACTTCAGAGGACCCTGTACGGATTCGGTCATCGAAGGTTCGGAGATATTCTCTGTAAAAGATACCTCGCAGTGGACACAGGACGACTGGAATAATCTCTCCTGCTCCGGTATATCCGTTCAGGCAGATAACTGTGAGGTAAAAAATAATTATCTCAAGAATGTAAATTTTGGTATTAGTGTAAGTGGTAAGAATGCAAAGGTAATAGGGAATACAGTGGAGAATTTTGCGGGAGACGGGCTGCGCGGTCTCGGGGATTACGGACTGTTTGAGGATAACCTTGTAATGAACTGCTATGCTGTAAACCAGAATCACGACGACGGGTTTCAGTCCTGGTCAGTCGGTACAGACGGACAGGTGGGAACCGGTGAGGTCAAAGGGGTAATCCTGCGTGGAAATATGATAATCAATTATACTGACCCGAATCAGCCGTTCAGGGGGACATTACAGGGTATCGGCTGTTTCGACGGATTCTATACAGACTGGGTTGTCGAGAACAATGTTATCATCACCGACCACTGGCACGGGATTTCGTTTTACGGGGCAAAGAACGTAAGAATAATTAACAATACTGTCGTGGATATCAACACCGAGAGTCCCGGCCCGCCATGGATAAGGATAAATCCCCATAAGGACGGGAGACCATCGGAGGGCTGCATTGTAAGAAATAATATAACGACAAGTCTGCAGGTAGGGAGCGAGACAATCAGCGACCACAACCTCAAGATAGATTCTGTCTGGGCAGAGAAGTATTTTGTAAATTATGCGGGATTTGACCTGCACCTGACGCCCGATAGTCCGGCCATTGATTCCGGAGAGTCTGAGTTTGCTCCGCTTTACGACAAAGATAAGGTCAAACGACCTCAGGGAAATGCCGTAGACCTCGGTGCCTATGAATACGTTCCCCCTCAGCCGGATGCGGGTTCCGGTGATGCCACTAATGAAGATATTCTTTTATCTGATGACGGTCCGAAGACAGATGATGCAATAGTTGTCACTGATGATGGCGGAAGTAATATTCCTGATGCAGGTGATGATGTTGCTGATTACTATTCCGGAGATGATACTGCGTTGACCGACAATGGAAATATTAGCGATATTTCTGTCCCTGATACCGGGAAAAGACCTGATGGTATAACTCTGAACGAAGATGTATCAACAGATAATCCGGAGGAATCCTCCGGGTGTGCCTGCTCGCTCGTTTATTAATCGGCAGGGATATAATAAAGCCGGGTACATATTTCTGTTGATGATTTTGCCTGCCATCTGCCGAAAGCAGAGATGAAAAATGTTTGACAATATGTTGTGGCTGTAATAGATTTTTCTGCGGTTATGTAATAGGCTTTTAGAGCCACCCAGACCTGGTTTTATTGGTTTAGGGTGGCTTTTTGTTTTTTTAAAAGGGTATTTTATATGGACACAAAGGAAAAGACGGCACTGATAGTAACAGATATTCAGAATTACTTTTTCAAAAAAGGCAGCCGCGCCTATATAAGAGGTTCAGGTCGGATAATCAGACCGGTTAATAAATTAATCCGCATATTTGCTGAACGGGGGCTTAAGGTCGTATTTACAAAGCAGATATTCCCTTCTGAACCATTCCATCCTATGAGGAGATGGTGGAAGAGACTGCCGTCAGGCGAGGAGTGTGAACTCTTTGACGGCATGTTCGTCCCTGACTGTAAGGATGTTATTGAGAAGACGCATTACTCTGCATTTTTCGGCACAAGACTGGATAAACTGCTCAGGGCTCAGGGTATAAAGAGATTGTTCTTCTGCGGCGTAATGACTCATCTCTGTGTAGAGACGAGTATCAGAGAGGCTTTTATGCTCGGGTATGATTCGTATCTTGTGGAGGATGCCGCAACGTCCAAGAAATCCGCATACCATAAGGCATCTGTACTGAATCTCGGACACGGATTCTGCAAGGTCATAAAAAGTGAGGATGTAGATGAATATATATGATGCAGTAATTATCGGTGCCGGTCCGTCTGGTGTGGGAGCTGCATTGCAGCTGAAACATAACGGCTTCAGGACTCTTCTGCTGGAAAAAAGGGAGGTCGGCGGGAGGATAAGGCTTGCAAGACGGGCAGAGAATCTCTTCTCATCCGGTCCGCTCGGAGGCAGACAGGTAGTCAGGATTCTGAAAAAGATAATAAAGAGAAAAGGTCTTAATCTTGTTGTGGATGAGGTAAAAGGGATAGAGGGCTCCGGAAATCTTTACAGAATAGTAGCAAAGAATAAGGATTATTATTCAAGGTTTGTCGTGGTTGCAACAGGCCTCAGGCCTGCTGTCCCGGAAATTGAGGGGATAAATCTGCCGGACGTAAGAAAACATATCTTTTTCGAATGGGATTCGATGAAGAAGAATCTTCATTCACCGGTTCTGATAATAGGGGCAGGTGAGGTAGGGGCAGATTCAGCCTGTTCGCTGAGGGAGAGGGGATTTGAGGTATTCCTCTTCTCGAGGTCACGGAAAATCAGCATTAATCCCGTATTGAGAAGGGATGTCAGAAGACTATGCGTCAGAATAATTTTAGGAGTCGAATACGATATGATCAAAGCCGACGGGGATATGATAAACCTTCTTTACAGGAAGAACGGAAAAACCCTTTTAAAGAGCGCAAAGGCAATACTCGTTACAGCAGGGGGCGTGCCGGATCTGCCGGTTGTAAAAGATGGTACCAGTATTGATGGAATATTTTTCTGCGGTGATGCAAAAGGTTCGAATTATAGTCAGGCCGCCGTGGCTTTCGGTGACGGAATCAATACCGCAATGAAAATCAGCAGAATACTCTCAGGGAGGCAGAAATGTTAAAGGTAATCTCAAAAATTTCTATTGATAAGGTAGCTTCCACATATGTGGGATATGTAAGGAATAACAAAAAGGACCTTATTGAATTTGTGGATTCAACTCCTCCGCCTGAATCAGACAAAAAGAAGAAGTGGGTAATTATCGTTTCATCACAGATTGGTTGTCCGCTGAGATGCAGATTCTGTGATGCCTCCTCATATTTCAGAGGGAATCTCAGAAAAGAGGAGATTCTGTCGCAGGTTAATCACATACTCGGCTTGTATCCGGCTATCAATCCCAATAGAATAGAAAAATTCAAGATTCAGTTTGCAAGAATGGGAGAACCGTCATTAAATCCGGAGGTAATCGATGCAATGCTGACGATAAGGGAGAAATACCCACAATATATACCCTGTATCGCCACAACCGCGCCACTGGGGTCGGAGAGGTTTTTCGAAAGACTTCTTGAAATAAAAGACCACTTTGCGGATTTTCAGCTTCAGTTCTCTGTAAATTCAACAGATTCCGCTCTGAGAGATAAGATAATGCCGTTTAAGAAACAGTCCTTAAAATGGATTTCAAGATATTCCGAAAGATTTTATTCAAGCGGTAAGAGAAAGGTCGTACTGAATTTTGCACTCTCCTGTGACTCTGAAATCGATTATGATGTTATCGGGAGTTACTTTAATCCCAAAATCTGTATTATCAAACTCACTCCCGTAAATCCTACGAGGAATGCGGTCGCCTCCGGTTTTAATGTGACGGAAGACTACAATAGAGTCTATTCGTCTCTGAAGACTCATTCGGAAAATCTCATCAGGCGGGGTTTTCAGAGTATAATCTCTATCGGAGATATGAGGGAGAATACGGTCCTTTCGAATTGCGGGCAGATAGCAAATATACTTGCAACGGCCTCTTAATAACAGACAGCGGCTTTGGGTTCGCAGATGCCGAAACAGCATTTATCAAGAGCGCCGCAGTCATTATCGGATTTGCAGCATTTTCCGCTCTGGTCCTTGATGCAGAACGGGAAGGGAGACGTCGTTATATTTGTACAGCAATAACTGCCATCCGGAGATAAGGAACAATCCTGGGGTTTTGCACAGTGAGTACGGCAGTGATATTGATAGCAGTAGTTTCCTCTGTTCTGGGACGTGCAATCCGCATTGCTGCAGCACTCTCCTCTAACACACTGGTTGTTGCAACAGATATAACCTATACCGATGATTCCGCAGTCAGTGTTGGTGAGACACTCTACACACATATTTGTTTTGAGGTCACATTTTGGCCGGCTCTGATATGTTTTACACTGCGTATCATCACAACATTCACCTTTGTAACAGGAGCCTGATACAGGGGAATTTTTGACGGCACAGCATTTGAGCCCTGTATCCTTGAACTCATTTATACACTCGGTATCGGAGGCGCAGGGATAGCAACTGTAATCAGTTGTATGGCAGATGGGTTTTGTAATACTTCCTGCCTCAAGACAGTCGTATGAGGAGCAGCAGGTTCCCGAATAGCAGTCTCCTGCAAGTACTCCCCTTGTGCAGCACTTGTCTCCCAGATTCTGTGAAGAACATTCTGCACTGCTTCCGCAGGGGCTGCAGTATCCTTCCCTGCATACGGGTTTGGTAATCAGGTTCTGACAGTCAGGGAGCGATGAACAGCAGTTTCCGTATTTACAATAACCCGAGCAGCAGATATCTCCTTTCTGGGCATTTTTACACTGATAACCATCCTGACAGGGTGAGCACTTGTTGTTTATGCAGACAGGTTTTGCCTCATCCTTGCAGTCCGCGTCAGTTACACAATCTCCGAAAACACATACATTGTTTTTGCAGACATATCCGGCCTTGCAGTCCGATTTTGTTGTGCAGCCGCATTTGAAACTGTCAAGGAGACACTTAAAGCCGTTTGAATTAGTGCTGCACTCCACATCATCACAACACTCACCTTTATAGCATACTCCTTCGAGTTGCCCTGAGGGACAGCATTTCTCACCTGTTCCGCAAATGGAAGGTTCGCTCTTACAATCTTCCTCGACACAGTGATGACCTATACATTTTTTATTGTCATTGCAATCCTTGGTTTCGCAGCAGTCACCGGCAAAACACATATATCCGTTGAACGCGTAGCAGCAGACATATCCGAATCCACACTTGATTCCGTTCTCCGGCTTGCATATGTTTACACAGTCCGGTGTCTCGAGTCCCTTTTCACAATAGGGTTTGTCAGGGAGCTTGCAGTCATCATTTGAGCAGCAGTTCGCTATAACGCATCTGTACAGGTTGTCACCCTGAAGACAGCACCTGTACTTGTTGTCAGGGGATTTGCAGGGGTTCTGTGAAAGGGGCTGGCATATATCGGTACAAATATTCTCTCCGTTTACTTCCTTGCAGAGCGGATATCCCGGTTTTGTGCAGTCTTCGGATGTGCAGCAGTATCCTTTTTTACATACTCCGTTGCAGCATATCTCTCCCGGTTTGCATCTGTGAATATCGCTGCAGCCTGTCTTGCAGAGAGGGGGCGACAGGCTCTTATCGCATATCATCCCTTCCGGACACTCGTAATCTGATGTACAGGAGCACAGATAGTTTATGCAGCTGAATCCGTATTTGGAACTTTCACACTCGGTATTATTACAGCATCCCCTCTCTTTCTCGGCGCATATGCTCTTATCACAGCACTTGTTGCTTTCACATTCCTCATTCTTTTCGCACTCTTTGGTGCAGATATTATTGAAGCATTTCATATTGGGTCCGCAGTCCTTGTCTTCACAGCAGGTGCCTGTTTTACAAAGACCATCACAGCAGACATAACCGTTTCCGCATTTTGTCTCATTGTCACATTTCATAGAGCAGAAATGCGACTCGTCACAGGTCGGGAATCCGGCTACCTTGCAGTCTTCGTTTTCACGGCACTCGCCGGGCACACAGATATTGTTAAGACAGAGAAACTTCCCTTTATCACTCAGACATTCATTGTCATTCACGCATTTTATGACGGAGGTATCGGTAATCTGTTCGGTATCCTCCGGATTCTGGGACGTGTCTGTTGTCCCCGGGATATCCTGAAGCACATCCTTTGTGGACAGAATATCGGTAATATTTGCGGTATCGCCCGGTGTACCTCTTACACACTTCCCGTTTTCACAGTACTGTCCTCTGGGACAGTTTTCATTACCTGAACAGGGGGCACCGGATATGTCGACTGAGCAGGATAAGATTAGAAGAGATAATAAAAGGAGTATTCCGGCAAAAAACGTAATTTTTTTATTCTGCATTATGTAGCCTCCGTAATACATTATACATAATCCTAACATAGTCGGAGCCAATTTTCAATTCAGCAGGATTAAATTAAAATAAAAAAGCCGGCGCGAAGGCCGGCTCTGATGACTGGGAAAAAACCTTCTTATTAAGGTTTAATCATAAATGCAATAATAAGGGCATAGATTACGAGTGACTCGATGAATGCAAGACCGAGCAGCATCGGTGTAAAGATCTTTCCTGATGCAGACGGATTTCTGGCAATACCTTCCAGCCCTGATGCAACGGCCTTTCCCTGACCGAGCGCACCGCCGAATGCGGCAACGCCTATTGCGAGACCTGCGGCAAGTGCCATGAATTTGCCCTGTTCGGCCTTTGCCATATCACTTCCGCCCGCTGCCTCCTCGGCAAATGAGATTACCGGGAATAATACTACAGCTGCTACTACCAGCAGCAAAAAAAGGCTCTTTGAAATTCTTGATGACATAAAAATTCCTCCTATGATAGGTTATTATTCATCGTGCGCCTGTGCAAGCGCTATATAAACACAGGTCAGTATTGCAAATATAAACGCCTGAATAAGGGCGACAATCAATCCCAGAATCATAAACGGCATAGGTAGTACGAACGGGAAGAGACCGAGGAATATTGCCAGAACCGCGTGGTCTCCGGTCATATTTCCCATAAGCCTGAGGGATAATGAGAGAGGTCTTGCGAAGTGACCTATCAGTTCTATCGGAAACATCAGCCAGCAGAGAAAATATCCCCACCACTCCCCGATAGGATTTATCATATGGTTTATGTATTTGAAAAATCCGTTCTTCTTTATCCCGATGTAATGGTAATAAAAGAATACCGAGATTGCACAGGCGGCAGTTGTGTTGAGATTGTTTGTGGGGGGCAGAAAGCCCGGAATCAGTCCGAGCAGGTTCGAGAAGAGTATAAAGAGGACAATGGATGCTATGAACGGGAAGTGTTCCTCTGCGTGATGTCCGATTACGGACCTCATCTGACCCAGAAGCATTTCGAAGAGTGCATCAAAGAAATTTGCCACACTCGGTCTGCCGTCGCCGATTACGTTATCGCGGTTTCTTACCAGCACAGAGCGGGCCAGAAGTGCAAGTATTATTACTATAATGAATACGAGAATTGCTCCGGCAACGTGCTGGGCAACCAGGTCCTGTTTTCCTATGAACGATTTCCCCAGATACGCATTCAGGAATTCCTCGAACTGTCTGTATCCGGGCAGAAAATTGAACCAGGAGACTCCGTGCGGCATATTACAACTCCTTTGGTCTTCTTATAAAAACCTCGGTTACCGTGAGCAGAAAGACTGCCGAGTAACCTATGGCCAGCATTATCGGGTCAAATCTGAGTACTTTTATAAAAATATAGAGCATTGCAATTACGATTCCGAATTTTAAGACATTTAGAAACATTACTACAATCTTTACATTGCTTCCGGTCCTTATGAGCGAAAGAAGGAAAATCCTTATCAGAAAGAGCGATACTATCCCGGTAAAGAGTCCGGCAGAGAGCGACGGTGAGACAAAATATGCCGCAACCGGGATAATTATCAGAAAAACTGTTATCAGACTGGTATTTTTCATAACTTATCCATATCAATGCTTTTAACGGCTGAATATACAGCCTTTACCGCTGCACCGAGTCCGGCTATGAAGAAGAAGACAGTCAGATAAGGGGTTGTCGAAAAATATCTGTCCAGATAACTGCCTATAAAATACCCTGCTCCGATGGAGATACCCATCTCGAGCCCGAGGGCAAGAAACCTGGACGCTGTCCTATATACATTTTTGTCATCTTCCTTCATCTGCCATATCGGCGCTGAACTACTAAATATCCCTTTTGACGCATTAAGTCAAACAAAAATGACTTGCAATAATCAAATTTTGTGGCAGAATACCAGCCTCTCAGGGGAAAAGGTCCTTTGGGAGATACGGTTTTTTCTATCTGTTATGGGAAGAGAGACATTTACAATCAGAAAAGTTGAGCAGATTATTCTGCCTGTACTATCGGAGTGTAATTTCCAGCTTGCCGATATCGAGATAATAAGGGGGAAGAACAGGGCCATATTGAGGATATATATCGACAAGAACGGCGGTATTACGGTAGATGACCTTGCACATTTCAGCAGCCGTATCGGCGATATAATAGATGCAGAAGGTCTTTTCGACCACTCCTATACCCTTGAAGTCTCCTCCCCCGGACTCAACAGGAGGATACGGTATCCTGTGGACTTCGACCGCTATGCAGGTAAGGAAATAAGGATAAAGACCCGCAAAAAGATTCAGGGCTCGAATCAGATATCCGGTATCCTGCTCGGAATGGAGGGTGGAAGTGTGGCAGTCAGAAAAGGGGAGTCGAGGATACTCGTTGATATAGAAGATATAGACCACGCAAATCTGATTTATGACTGGGGGGATTCAAACGGAGGAAAGAAGAGATATGGTAAGTGAACTCTTGAAGGTGATTGACGATATTGCAAGGGAGAAGGGTATAGAGAAGAGCAATATTATCGCATTTATAGAAGAGGCCATTCTGACGTCGGCCCGGAAGAAATATATCGGCAAGGATATGGTGGCGAAGTTCAATGATGAACTCGGAGAGGTGGAGCTTTTCGAATACAAGAAGGTGGTGGAGAAGGTAGAAAATCCCGATACCGAGATAGATATCGAGGAGGCAAGAAAGCTCGACCCCGAGGCGCTTGAAGGTGATGAACTGGGATTCAAGATACCGACCAGAGACCTTGGCAGGATAGGTGCACAGGCCGTAAAACAGCTTCTCTCCCAGAGAGTCCGGGACGCCGAGAGAGAGAAGATTTACAATGATTATAAGAACCGTAAGGACGAACTCATAACCGGCGAGGTCCGCAGACTCGAGCACGGGGACCTGATTGTGGATATAGGAAAGACAGAGGCTATTCTTCCGAAAAAAGAGCAGATTCCGAAAGAGGTATTCAGGCCGGGCGACAAGATAAGGGCGTATATAGTGGACGTTCTCAGAATCTCCAGAGGTCCTCAGATTATACTCTCAAGGATTCATCCGGGTTTTCTCAAGAAGCTCTTTGAAATAGAGGTTCCGGAGATTGCCGAAGGTATTGTGCATATAAATGCAGTTGCCAGAGAACCCGGGGTCAGGGCCAAGATAGCCGTTTCCTCCACGGATACCGATGTGGACCCGATAGGTGCCTGTGTAGGTATGAAGGGCGCACGTGTTCAGAATATCGTGCAGGAACTGAGAGGTGAAAAGATAGATATAATACCCTATCACCCCGAGTCTGCAAAATTTGTCTGTAATGCGATCGCACCGGCACAGGTCCTCAAGGTCTTTGTGAGTGAGGATGAGAAGCGTATGGATATAGTTGTACCGGATGACCAGCTCTCTCTTGCAATCGGCAGAAAGGGTCAGAACGTCAGGCTTGCTGTTCAGCTGACAGGCTGGAAGCTGGATGTAATGAGTGAAGAGAAATTCAGTGAATACCGGAAAGAGATAGTTCAGGCATTCTCCAAGATAGAAGGCATAAATGACGTGATAGCGGAACTGCTCTTTACCGAGGGCTGCAGAAAGTATGCTGATATTGCGGAGTTTACTCCCAAGGAACTCTCCGAACTCTCATCGGGACTCATTACCCAGAAGGCCGCAAAGCAGATAATCGCGAGCGCAAAAGAGCTGTCGGAGCAGGAAGCCCTGTCCAAAGAGACTTCCGAGAAGAAGCAGTAACCGGAGCATTGTAATTCAAGGATAATTGAGAAGTGGAATCAGATATTAACATGTTAGTTATGTAAGGTGTTTTATGGGCAACAAGAGAGTACACGAGGTAGCAAAAGAACTTGGAATGGAGAGCAAGGAGCTGATTGCCAGAGCCAAGGAACTTATCGGCCTTGAACTGGCGAGTCACAGCTCGAGTATCAGTGATACAGATATCGCAAAACTGAAACTTGCCATTGAGAAGGAGAAGGAAAAATCCACCCACGAGACCAGAATCGCCCGTGAGGGTCAGGTAGTCGTGAGAAGACGCCGTGAGGCACCCAAACCGGTTCAGGAGCAGGAGAAGACAGCAGAGACTGTTCAGGAAGCAAAACCACAGGAGGTCAAAGAGGAGGTCCCGGCAGAACGTACCGGGGAGGTTCAGAGATCAGGTGCTACGGCTCCGTCAGAGCAGAAGGCCGAAGAGGTCGTTCAGCCTCAGCAGATAGCGGAGGAGGCAGAGAAGAAGGATGCTGTCACCGGGGAGAAGGCAGAGAAACCGGAGAAGCCGGAGGATGTCAGGACCGAACCCGAGAAACCGGCCAGAGAGACCCAGCACAAATTTATGATTGAAGTTGTGGGCACAGTGCCGGATATAAAACCGAAGACCGAGATCTATCAGGGTCAGAAACAGAAGGTACAACCCGACTCGAAATCGCTTAATCTTCAGGAGATACTCAGGACCGATAAGGATGCCAAGGGATTCGACAAGAAGAAGAAAGACGGTCATCACAAGAGGATGCGTGAATTTGATTCGAGCGACATATACGATGAAGATGACGAACGAATGGCCTTCATAGCCGCAAAGGCGAAGAAGAAGAACAAGAAGAGGGCCGAACTGAAGACGGAGATTACCACCCCCAAGGCCATAAAGAGAATTCTGAAGATGCAGGACAGTATATCGGTTCAGAATTTTGCCAAGGAACTCGGCGTAAAGGCCGCGGAGGTCATATCGAAACTTATGTCATACGGTATAGAGGCAACGATAAATCAGAATATTGATTTTGACACGGCCTCGGTGGTGGCAAAGGATTTCAACTGGGAGGTCGTTAAGGCCGAGGAGGACCTCGAGGCAAAACTGATAAGGGAAGAGAGGCCCGAGGATATGGTCCCCAGACCACCTATAGTGACGGTTATGGGGCACGTGGACCACGGGAAGACAACCCTGCTCGATTATATCAAGAAGACGAATGTGGCTGCAAAAGAGGCCGGGGGTATTACCCAGCATATCGGGGCGTACGAGGTAAAGCTTCCGCGCGGCAGTATTACTTTCATTGATACCCCGGGACACGCGGCCTTTACGAAGATGCGTGCAAGAGGCGCCCAGATTACGGATATAGTAATACTTGTTGTTGCTGCCGATGACGGGATTCAGCCGCAGACGATTGAGGCCATCAACCACGCAAAATCAGCCGGCGTTCCCATCGTGGTAGCAGTCAACAAGATCGATAAACCCGGTATAAATCCAGACAGGATAAAGCAGGACCTTATGAGTCACGGGCTTGTCTCCGAGGAGTGGGGCGGTGATACGATAGTCCGTTATATTTCCGCAAAGACCGGTCAGGGTGTGAATGAACTTCTGGATATGATTCTTTTGCAGTCGGAGATGCTCGAACTTAAGGCCAGCAACAAGGGTCCGGCGATGGGCACAGTTATAGAGAGCAAGATCGAGAAGGGAAGAGGTCCGGTTGTAACAGCGATTATCCAGAAAGGATTGCTCAAAAAGGGCGACCTGATTATTTCGGGAGTCTGCTCGGGAAGGGTGAGAATGATATTTGACTCGAACGGTAACCAGTGTGTCTCGGCGGGACCCTCCAAACCGGTCGAGATTCTCGGGCTCTCCGGTACTCCTCAGGCAGGTGAGGCCCTTTATGTGGTCGAGGATGAGAAACTTGCCGACAGAATTATCGAGAAGAGACTCGAACAGCAGAGAAACCAGAAGTTTTCGGCGGCGCAGAAACCGAGTCTGGAAGAGATGCTGAATTCTATCGGAACGGAGCAGAAGACCCTCAGGATTATCCTCAAGACCGATGTCTTCGGAAGTGCCGAATCGATAGGTGAGGCCCTCAAGGCGGAATCGACAGATAACTTCAAGATAGAGATTCTGCATTCCGGTGTAGGGGCAATCACCGAGAGCGATGTGACACTGGCCTCCGCAAGCGGTGCCCTTGTGATAGGTTTCAACACCAGACCCGATTCGAACGTGAAATCGATTGCCGAGAGAGAACGTGTCATTATCAAGTCATTCGAAATCATTTATGACCTGCTCGACTATATCAAAAAGATTGTCAGCGGCGAACTCAGGGAAGAGAAGACCGAGACCTATGCCGGCAGGGCCGAGGTCAGACAGATATTCAATATCTCGAAGATCGGGAAGATTGCGGGATGTATGGTGGTTGACGGAAGGGTTCTGAGGTCGGCGAAAGTCAAGGTTCTCAGGGATAATCAGGTCGTATTCGAAGGTAAGCTCTCCTCTCTCAAGAGATTCAAGGATGATGTCAAGGAGGTCCAGTCCGGAATGGATTGCGGTATTGCCATTGATGGTTTTGAGGATATTCAGGAGAATGATGTTCTGGAATTCTATGAACTTATGTGATTGTGTAAGATGTTTGTAGGACTTGTGAAAATGTCTGTTTTTCTGCCGGAAGGGCACTCGCTCAAGGAGAAGAGGCGGATCCTGAACATAATCAGGGACAGGGTAAAGAACAAGATGAATATTGTGGTATCGGAGGTCGGGGACCAGGACCTCTGGCAGAAGGCCGAACTCGGTTTTGCGGTCGTAAGCAATGACAGTTCATTTGTGGATTCGGTGGTAGGAAAGACGACCGGACTGATTGAGGATATCATTCCGGGACACATTATTGACAGAAAGTACGAAATTATTACATTCTGAGGTAAAAAATGATTCCAAACAGAAAGGCAAGACTCGGAAGTCTGATACTCGAAGAGATATCCGATATGCTTCACAGGGGTATTAAGGACCCGAGGCTCGAGATGGTGAGTATAACTGAGGTGGATGTCTCCGAGGACCTAAAGACGGCCAGAATTTACTACTGTCTTTACGGAGATGACAGGAAGAAGGAGGATGCAAAGACCGGCTTCGAGTCTGCGCAGGGTTTCATCAAAAGAGAACTCATCAAGCGGCTCAGTATAAAGAGGGTTCCGGAACTCTTCTTCGTTTTCGACAGTTCCTTCGACAATGCAGACCGTATCAGTAAGATTCTTTCCGGGATTGGCAAAAAAGATGAAGAATGAAAAGATTTACAGGGACGTCTTTGACCATATAAAAAAGGCAGAGAATATTGCGATAATCTTTCACAGGAGCCCGGACGGAGACTGCACGGGTTCTGCATTTGCTTTCTACTATGCCTTAAAAAAACTCAAAAAGAGACCTGTCATTCTTTCGCCCGAACCACTACCTTTCAACTGTGCATTCCTCGACCGCGGCAAGGTAGTGAGAAGTGCCGTAGGCGAGGGTGAGAGATTTGACCTTACGATAGTTCTCGACCTCTCCGAACCCAAAAGGATTATGAGGGGTATAGAACTGCCAAAGAGGGATATCTTCGGTTTTGTAATCAATATCGACCATCATATAACAGGTTCAGGTGTGGGTGACCTGATTATTCAGGAGCCGGATGCCGCTGCAACTGCCGAGATAGTCTACAGAATACTCAAGACAAATGCCATTGAGATAGACAGAGAGATTGCAGAGGCGGTTTACACTGCGATTATTACGGATACGGGAGGGTTCAGATATTCGAATACTACTTCGGAGACTTTTGCCATAGCGTCGGAGCTTCTGAATTGCGGGATTTCTTCCTGGGAGATTTCCCGTGAAATATACGAGTCTGAGCCGAAGGCAAGGATTCTCCTCCTCTCGAAGGCGCTCTCCACACTCTCTTTTGAAAAGGAAGATAAAATCGCCTATATGAAACTCACTCTGGATGTCATTCGTAATACAGGGGCGACCGATGATATGACTGACCAGTTTGTAAATTATGCCCGTTCGATAAAGGGAGTTGAGGTGGGGCTTCTCTTCAGGGAGGTCAGCGGCGGGAAGGTAAAGGTCTCTATCCGTTCGAAGGATGATATTGATGTAGCCTCATTTGCGCTCAGATTCGGCGGAGGGGGGCACAGGAATGCGGCAGGTATTGTGCTTCAGGAAAATATCGATGAATCAGTAAACAAAATTATTTCCGCATTAAAAGAATATATAAAGTGAAGGCAGATGAAATATACGGATTCCTTCCCCTCTACAAGCAGAGGGGGAGTTCGAGCAGTCAGGAGATTCAGTATCTGAAGAAGAGACTCGGCCTTTATAAGGCCGGCCATTGCGGAACCCTTGACCCACTTGCGGAAGGTGTCCTTCCTGTCCTTGTAAACAGGGCCACACGTACAATGAGATTCTTTCTTGAATACAATAAAAGCTACAGATTTACAGTCCGGTTCGGAATCAGCACCGATACACAGGATATAACCGGAAATGTAATGGCACGTTCCGACCGTGTTGTAACAGAACAGGAACTTCAGTCCCTGCTTGCGGATTTTAAGGGCGAGATTTGGCAGAAGACACCGGATTTTTCTGCACGTAAATATAAAGGGGAGAGGCTCTACAGATATGCCCGTAAGGGAATCGAGGTTCCGAAACCTGAGAGACTGATAAGAATCTCTGGTATATCGCTCGTCCGCTTTGATTTTCCTTTTGCAGAGATCGATACTGAATGTTCGGGCGGGACGTATATCAGACAACTTGTCGAGGATATCTGTAAAAGACTCGGTGTTGCCGGCACGATGTACTCGCTCGTAAGGACTTCATACGGGATTTTCAGTGATAAGAACACAAAGAAGAAGGAAGAGCTGAGCAGGACAGATATTCTGCCCGTAACAGATGTCTTCTTCGACTTCGGAAGGTTCGAGATCAATGAGGCATTATCCGGCAGGGTCATAAACGGTTCATCTGTATCCTCTGAGGATATCAGGAATATCGAGAGGGGTGATTTCAGGAGATACTTCGGTTTTCTGTCGGGTAAGGTTACGGGGGTTTATGTTAGAGACGGCGATACGTTTTATCCGGAGGTAATACTGGTTGGATAATCTCAGCGAATTCTTTATGTCAGTCTCGCGGCCCGTGAGATATACGGGCGGAGAGGTCAATCAGGTCAGGAAAGACCCGCAGAAGGTCAGTATAAAATTTGCCCTGTGTTTTCCCGATATCTATGAGATCGGGATGAGTCATACGGGAGGCAGGATAATATATAATCTGCTCAACGGTCAGGAAGATATTATGTGCGAGAGGGTCTTTGCACCCTGGACGGATGCACGTGAGAAGATGAGAAGTATGGGCATCAAACTCTTTTCGCTCGAAAACAGAATCCCTATTGTTGACTTCGATGTAATCGGCTTTTCGGTTCACTACGAGATGAGTTTTTCTACAATCGTCGGGATGCTTCATCTGGGAGGAATCGAACCGCTCTGGGATAAGAGGGATGAGTCCTCTCCGCTCCTGATTGCAGGCGGTCCCTCCGTTTTCAATCCGGAACCTGTTGCAAGAATATTCGACCTTTTTTATCTCGGAGATGCAGAGCAGAACCTCGTTACTCTTCTGAGGGAATATAAACGCCTGAAGGCATCCGGTCTCCCAAGAAAGAAGATTTTGGAAAGGCTGTCCTCAATCGGGGGTGTCTATGTTCCTTCACTCTGGGATGTGAGATATGACGGACTATATCCAACGAGCGAACCGGCATTAAAGGTCATAAAGGCCGTTACACCTGTCCTGACCGGCTCTGATTATCCTGTTGCCCAGATTGTCCCTCTTACGGAGGCCGTTCAGGACAGATTCGTAGTAGAGATTCAGAGGGGGTGTACTCACGGATGCAGATTCTGCTATGCCGGTTTTATATACAGACCCGTGAGGCAGAGGGAGGGGAAGGATATTTTTGACATAGTCACAGACGGAATCAGAAAGAGCGGATTTCAGGAGGTCTCGTTTTTATCTCTCAGTGCAGGCGATTACAGCGGACTCGGCAGTATTATGAATGGTCTCAATCAGGCTTTCTACCCCGACAGGATAAGTCTCTCGCTCCCCTCGCTGAGGGTGGATACGGCATCGCCGGAGTTGCTTGCCCAGATATCGAAGGTCAAGAAGACCGGTATTACCATTGCCCCCGAGGCCGGCTCGGAAAAGATGCGGCAGAGGATAAACAAGAACATTACCGATGAAGATATCATAAGGTCGGTTGAGACCGCATTCTCTGCCGGATGGGAGCTGATAAAACTCTACTTTATGATAGGTCTGCCGGATGAGACCGATGAGGATATCCGTGAAATCTGCTCTCTCTCCTATAAGGTCCTCGATGCTGCAAAAAAATACAGAAAGAGACCCGATATCAATATTACAATCAGTCCTTTTGTCCCCAAACCGCATACACCGCTTCAGTGGGAGAGTCTGGAGAGTGAGGAGAATCTGCACAAAAAGCTCGGTATAATCAGAAAGAATCTGACACACCCCGCATTCAGGATCAAGAAGGTAAATCTCCCCCTCGTCAGGATAGAGGCTCTGCTTTCGAGGGGAGACAGAAGGGTGCTGGACCTGATAACCGGTGCGGTGGAAAAGGGTTCGTATCTGGATGCCTGGACCGACCATTTCGATATCTCCTGTTATCTCGGTAATGAGAATGATTTTTTCGAAAAATACGGACTGAGGATTTCCGATTATCTCGGCGCAAGAGAGAAGGGGCGTCCGCTTCCGTGGGATATCATCTCAACCGGCGTGTCAAAGAGTTATCTCGAATCCGAGGCGATGAAGTATCACAGCGGTATTACGACTGAGGACTGCTTTACCGGTGAATGCAGCCGGTGCGGTGTTTGCGGGGATATGGCCGGAATTGTCAGGGCAAAAGAGATTGATGAATCAGATCTGAAAACCGATATATGCAAAACTCCTGTATTCGAGGAGAAGATTACATATTACCGTATGCAGTATGCCAAGGAAGGGGATATTATTTACGCCTCGCAGCTCGATATGGTCAATATCTTTACGAAGATGCTCCTTATGAGCGGTCTCTCTCCCCATTTCAGGGGCGAATTCAATCCGCGGATTGAAATGTCTCTGGGGCCGGCCCTACCTATAGGGGTTTTTTCCACAACCGAATTTCTGGATTTTACACTCAAAAAGAGCATCCCGAATGATTATGCAGCAAAGATACTCGCACGGTTTCTCCCTTCCGGAATCAGGATAATAGACATCATAAGTTCCGGTTCGAGGTTTAAGTCCGTCTCGCAATCGGTTGCAGCGGCGCGGTTCGATGTCATTATGCCGGTGCTTCCGTCTGATGAGGAGATAGCAGGGATACTTGGTTTACAGAAAATACCGGTTATGCGCAAAAAGGGCGATGTCTCAAAAGAGGTTGACATAAGAAGATTTATACACGATATTAGAAAGAGTGAAAAGGGTCTCAGTCTGTTTCTGCTCTACAAGGAGGATGGAACGGCGAATATATTTGAGGTTTTGAGACTTTTTGGAATTTTAAACAGGAGCAATTTGATAATAAGAAAGGACAAGATATATTTTTCGGTGAATGATATATGAAGAACATTATTCTGATAAACAACAGGGATTATGAATCCAGAATTGCAATTATTGAAAACGACCAGCCGGTAGAGTTGCATATAGAGAGGGATTCGGAGAAGAGGCTGGTAGGAAACATCTACAAGGGAGAGGTAATCAGGGTTTTGCCCGGTATGCAGGCAGCATTTGTGGACATCGGTCTTGAAAAGGCGGCATTTTTGTATGTAAGCGATATCGTGCCGGACAGACTTCTTCAGAAGATGGAGGAGAGATGGTGCGAGGAGGAGGGCTTCGAGAACAGTGATGAGTGCGAGGAGCATTTCTTCAGCAGAAAGGCAAGTATAGAGAAACTGGTAAAGGAGAAGGACAAGATTCTGGTCCAGATTGTAAAGGACCCTATATCCACCAAGGGCGCGAGGCTTACGACACATATTACCCTGCCGGGAAGATATGTGGTCTTTATGCCGACGATCGACCACATAGGGGTTTCGCACAAGATTACCAGTCAGAAGGAGAGAGAGAGGCTGAGAGTCATACTCGAAAAGCACCGGCCGGTGAGTACCGGATTTATTGCGAGGACCAATGCCGAGGAGGAGAAGGACGAAAAGATAATCGCCGATATGGAACTGCTGATCGGACTCTGGAACAATATTCTGAAGAAATACGAAAAGTCGGTGGCAAGGGAGTGTATTCATCAGGAGTTCAGCCTTCCACTCAAGATAATTCGTGATTACTGCAACGAGTCTGTCAACAACATTATTATCGACGACAAAGAGCTTTACAGTGAGATAAAGGAATTTATCGGGCTTTATATGCCGTTTATGTCGCGAAGAATCAGGTACTACGACGGGACTGAGCCGCTCTTCGAGGCGTTCGGGATAGAAAATACTATATCGAGACTGCTTGCCAGAAAGGTCTGGCTCCGCTCGGGAGGGTATATAATCATCGACCAGACAGAGGCACTTACAGTGATAGATGTCAATACCGGCAAGTATGTGGGGAAGAGGAATCTGGAGGAGACGATTACGCGGACGAATCTCGAGGCAGCAGAGGAGATTGCCTATCAGGTGAGGCTCAGAAATATAGGCGGAATCATAATCATAGATTTTATTGATATGAACAAGCCCTCAAACAGGGAGAAGGTATATAAAAAACTCGAATCCGAACTCAGAAAAGACAGGGTAAAGACCACGATATCAAAGATATCCGAACTCGGACTCATCGAGATGACCCGCAAGAGGACTACAGACAGCATTACACGTCTTATAACAGAGCCCTGTCAGCACTGTGACGGCAGGGGTTTTGTAAAGAGCAGAATGACTGTAACCTACGAGATTCTGCGCAGTATAGAGCAGAAGGCTCTGGGTTCGGATTCGGATGTGATTACCGTTAAGGCACATCCCGAGGTGGTGGACCTTCTGTATCAGGAGAATAAGGGCTTCATTGAAGATATTGAAAAAAAATATAAAAAGGGTATAGTTATAGAGCCTTCGGTTGAATACCTCACGGACCAGTTTGAGGTGGAGGGCTGAAAGATAACTGACGGAGGAGTTGTATGAACAAGGAAGAGCTTTTTTTCGGCGGTCAGCGGAAGGAAAAGAGGATTACCATCAACAGGGAATTTTCGAGCCTCGAGGACTTTATAAATGAATATGTGGCAAATATTTCCAAGAGCGGTGCATTCATCGTCTCGGAGAATCCGCTGCCGAAAGGTACAAAGGTCAAACTCCGTTTTACGGTTATGCTGGATAAGATCGAGACGATCGAGGGTGAGGGTGAGGTCGTAAGGGTTGTAAAACCCGGAGGTAAGCAGAAGAGCGGTATGGGGATAGTCTTTACAAAACTCACACAGTACTCAAGAGACCTGATTGAGCAGATTATTACAAGGAAGCCGAAGAGAAAGGCTGTAATCCTAAGCAGCAAGAAGTGAACAGATTCAGCATAAAAAATCTGAAAAAGTATTTTGAGAGGGGCGGATACTTTTCGAAGAAGGACAGGCATCTGGTCCTGAATATAAAAAGTATGGATATCCCGGAGAATCTCTCGGTGGGACTTATCGGTGAGAGCGGGAGCGGCAAGAGTACGATCGCAAGACTTCTGATGAATATCATCAGACCGGACGAGGGGAGTATTGAGTATTTCGGAAAATCACTCGGTAGTCTCGGCAAAGAGGAGATGCGGGACTACAGGCAGAAGTGTCAGATTATATTTCAGGACCCGTCTTCCCAGTTCAATCCCAGAATGAATATATATGAGATACTCAGGGAGCCGCTCCTGATAAATGGAATTGATACGGGGGTTGAAGATAGAATAAAACAGACCCTCGAACTTGTCTCCCTTCCGCAGGATATCAGCACGAGATATATTCATCAGATATCGGGCGGCCAGAGACAGAGGATATCGATTGCGAGGGCTCTGATACTGAATCCGTCATTCATAATCTGTGATGAACCGGTAAGTGCCCTCGATATATCTGTTCAGAGCCAGATACTGAATCTGCTCTATGACCTCAGATTCAGTCTGAATGTAAATTATCTGATGATTTCGCACGACCTCTCCGTCGTGAGATTTCTATGCGACTATGTTTATATTCTATATAACGGGATTATTGTGGAATGCGGGAAGACATCCGAGATATTCGGGGAACCCCTGCACCCATATACAAGGGAACTTATAGATGCGGCAATGCTCAAAACAGATGATAACGGCATTTTTAACCAGAAGAGTCTATCTGATGAAAAGACCGGTACATCTCTCTGCCCTTTTGTGAGGTGCCCGAGATTTAATGAGTGTGGCAGGGAGTCTGTAGAGGAGAGAAAGGTTACCGGGACACACAGGGTTTTCTGCAATCTATGAGAACGAATCTTGTATTTTTCTTTCAGGACGAGAGCAGGAATTCGGTTGCGGCACTCGTTGCGGGAATAGATTATTTCTGTAAAAGAAGAGATATGGATATTGTATATGCGCGCTCGGAGAGAGAGCTGATGAACAGTATTTCGCCGGACTCTTTTAATATTATTGCCTTCTCTGTTACCACGGTCAATTTTCACGATATTTACAATATCTTCGGGTCTGTTAAGAATAAAACGGGGAAATCGGAAAATGTCCTGTATGTTGCCGGCGGACCTCACGCAGACGGAGATCCTGCATCCCTTCTTGCGGCAGGTTTTGATCTGGTATTCTCCGGTTACAGCGAGGAGAGTTTTCCCCTCTTTCTGAACAGATTATCTGAATCCGGTGTATCACAAAGGTCAGCCGTAATATATTCGGAAACGTCATCTGTATGGCAGAAGAGAAGTTTTGCAAAGTTTGCAGACGACTATTTTCCGCCTCTCGAGATTCAGCGGGGGTGCAGATACAGGTGTAACTACTGTCAGAGCTGTGTAAGACTCGGCAGTCCCCTGTACAAGTCTAAAGAGGCAGTCGATGAGTATATAGATGATTTTCACTCGAAGGGATTCAAGAGGTTCTCTTTTGTCTCGCCGGATGCGTTTGATATAAGGTTCGAGACCGACAAAAGGAGTCCGGAGAATATCTCATCACTTTTCGATTACCTGCAAAAGAGGAAGATTAAACTGATCGAATACGGGCAGTTCCCCTCCGAGATAAGACCGAGAGGGGATACCGGGAGTTATTTTCAGGTCCTTGCAAAATATACCAAGAACCGGAAGATCGTTATAGGGGCGCAGAGCTTTCTCGACGAACGGCTCAGAAAGATCCGACGTGCGCACACTTCAGCTGATATTGAATCCACAATGGATGCCGCATTCAGATTCGGATTCTATTCTATTGTGGATATTATCATCGGATTTCCTGACGAGACTGCAGATGAGAGGATTTATACACTGAACAGATTCAGGGAACTGAACAGGAAATATCCTTCAAGACTTCACGTCCATTATTTTCTGCCTCTTGCAGGAACCGAAATGTATTATTCGAATCCTTCAAAACTTGATATAAAGACATTAAGGCTCCTCGATAAGCTCGAGAGGGACGGAAGGGCAAAGGGGTGGTGGAGGGAGGGGAAGAAGATGACAGAAAAAATTATTTTAATGCGGGACAGATTCTCCGGTAAATAAATTCCGGTAAATCTGGCTGATAGAGAGACAGATGGTCCACAGTCGACAGTCCATAGTCCATAGTCCACAGGTTTTAAGAGCTGAAGAGCTGAAGGTGATAGGACTATTAAGGTGGCTGAGTAGCTTTAGCGTATCGAAGCCACGGTAATATCAGGCGTTTCGATATGCTCGCTTTGCTCACTACTCAACGCCCTTGTGCTTGAAAGGTCGCTGAGTAATTGAGTGTACCGAAGCGATGTAGAGCTGA
>Ga0067045_1028491_pt1 | contig 32429 bp, 27 predicted proteins | sample TerdegcTABiofilm_FD_59184 | JGI IMG/M metagenome (GOLD analysis project Ga0067045, IMG submission 59184) | Combined Assembly of (Gp0054472, Gp0054536) Wastewater bioreactor microbial communities from Singapore -Terephthalate degrading...
GTTAAATTCTGACCCATAACCCCTAATCCAATTAATCCAATCTGTGATTTTACCATTTAATCTCCTCCTTCATTAAAAAGTTTATAGTTTTTAGCTTTCAGTTTTTAGCTTAAAAATAGAATAATCTATTTCCTATGTTGTATAACATTCCAAAACAATATAATGCAAAATAGGGAATTTCTTTTTTGCTATTGCCTCATTTTAATTTTTTATATGTATTAATCGTTTTATTTATATTTTTACTTGTTATTTTTTATTGATTACTAATTACTATATTTTAAACTCGATACCTAATACTGACCCCCAGATACTAAACTACACTCCCGAAAAGGCACTAAAGCCGCCATCCACAGGTAATACAATGCCGGTAACAAAACGAGCGGTATCAGATGCTAACCAGATACAGGCTCCTATTAAATCTTCAGGGTCCCCAAATTTACCCATAGGAGTATGAGCTATAACCAGCTTTCCTCTTGGGGTCAACTGACCATCTTCGGTGGTAAGCAGATAACGATTCTGGGTAGTAAGAAAGAACCCTGGTGCTAAGGCATTTACCCTGATTTTGTTGCTATATTCCTGGGCAAAGTGTACCGCTAGCCATTGAGTAAAATTACTTACCGCAGCCTTAGCTGCTGAATAACCCGCTACTTTAGTTAAAGGACGAAATGCCGCCATTGAGGAGATATTTATGATAGAACCTCCCTCCTTATTCTTTAACATTTCTTTCCCAAATACCTGTGCTGGCAGAATAGCTCCACCAAAAAGATTAAGCCCTATTACTTTTTCTAAGGCTTTCACCGGCAAATCAAAAAAAGACAACTCTTCAGAGGTAGTTGCCTCTTTTTGATTTCCACCAGCTGCGTTAATCAATATATCTACCTGAGGAAAATGTTTCATAATTTCATCCTTACAGGTTCTTATCTTTTCCCTATCCATTACATCCAGATAATATCCCTTCCCCTCAATTCCTTCCTCTGCCAAATTATCTATCAACGGTTTTGTATCGACAATATCAGCTATAATAATCCGGGCACCAGCATGACCCAATCCTCTGGCAATTACTGATCCCAATATTCCAGCTCCACCAGTAATAACTGCTGTCTTCCCCTTTAGACTAAATTTTTGTAAAATATCCTTCATATTTAATTACTCCTCCCTGTAATTATCTATACCTATTGAAATTAAATATTCTACTTAAAGACTTAATAAATCTAAATGGTGTCTGATATGCTGAAAAACAGCTTGATAATGAGTTTTCTCATGTTGAAACAATGTTTGGTAAATTCTATCTCTGAATCTATATCTTCCTTCTCTATCCTTTTCCCTTAAAATTGAACCATAGGTAATATGAATCAATTGTCGGGCATGATTATTAGAAAATAAGTTTATGAGGTCCTCATCCTTTATTCTTTCCATATCAGGTATTTTCTTTAAATTTGTAGAGAGATGGTAAGAAAAACGATCTCTATCAAAACATGATAAAGCAAAATTATGAATTTCTCTATATAAATCTGGCTGACAAAGGGCAATAACCTTGACTGCCTCTAACCAGCTGGTACCGGCAGTTTTAATATGGAACATATGACCAGTTTCATGGGCAAAAATAGGATATACTGAAAACTTATCACTCCCGGAATGGAGGGATAGTTTATAACCTCCCATCTGGGAAGCTATTTGGAAATGCAATTTAAACTCTTCTTTAAAAGTATCTATGTTGCCAATATACTCAATACCCTTTTCCCAATCCCCCAGATAATGAGGAGCTAAATTCTGGAAATTAACACCAGAGTGGTGTAATTCAGAGGCAATCCAGAGATGAGCCAAAGGAGAAGTAGGATGAGGGGTTTCATCAATAGATACTTCCAGTTCAAAATCTTCCCTATTCTTTTCTTTTAAGAATTGGTAACATTTAACCACATACTTGATTGCTTCACCATAGGTTAAGGTAATTTCTGCTAAATTATCCTGATCAAAGTACAATTTTTTACTACCTATTTGAAATTCTCGATCAAGATATCTCTGTTCAATTTCTCGCCTATCTGGTAATCCCAGATACTTCTGTCTAATCTCTTCTCTGCTGTAGTTAATTAGCTCATTATTAATATAATCAGAGGGATCTAAGGTATATAGTGTAAATCCACAATTAATTGCTTCCTGAAGATTATCAAAATCTTTTATATGATCAGCATCTGAACCAAAAGGCCCTTCAAAACCCATCTCAAAACATCCCCAGATGGCATTATCCATTACCCTTTGTAAACTGCTTTCGGTTCTGGTAATTTCTCGGGTAGATAATTGGGCTAAAATGGGAAAAATACTTTTCCCTTGAAAAGCTTGAATATGAGCGGGGGTAGCGATACCCAATCTATCTCCCGTACCAAAAGAAGGTAAAGGAAATTTATTACTACACATTGGTTTAAGATAGTTCAGAATAAGACGTAATGGAATTAAATTACTATGGGTTACCGGGCAGATTTGGAATAAAAAATCCTGCTCGCTGTTAATTATCTTCTTTTCTTCCTGAGCATTAAAATTTAATTCCTGTAACTTACTTGGCCAACCGGCAACAACCAGGTATTTTTTTTGTTTATCTTTAACCATAAAAAAATAACATTTATCCCTTTCCTTTACAGAACAAGGATATATTTCATAATGTTGATCAAATGCTTTTAAAAAAAGATCTGTTATCCTTTTTCCTACCATTATGAGTCTCCTTAAATTCAGGCTTTTTATTTTTAGAAAATTTCAAAAAACATTATAACAATAAATATCACAGTAGCAAAGCGGTCAATTCCAAAAACCTCTCCAAGATGTTGGACTTTTCCTTGTTTACCTTTTATTAAATTCTTTCTCTTTAAATTTTATTGAATTACCATATTTCTCTTATTACTACAACTTCCTTAACTTTTGAGATCAGGTATAAAATTGTCCATATTAAGCTTTTCTTAATCTTTTTCCTGATAAGCCAATTTATTTAGCCATTACCAGTTCTTAAGAAGGTGATCTTTCATGTTTGTATAAATCTTATAATCGAAATATTTTTAATTGATTTTCTACCATCAATCCTTCCATGGCTCTTGAGGCACCTTCTTGAGAGATGGCACCAGTAGACCATAACCTTCCCAATACCCGACAAATAATCCGATCAAATACCTCAAAGCGACTTCCTTCTGATAATATCTTTCTTCCATCACATACTGGTCCGGCACTGGAGGACCAGAGTGAGGCAGAAATAATTTGTAATAAGTACTGTTCCATATTATAAATATTGTCATTCTGCCACCAAGGAAAACCGGTATGAACATTGGGAAAAGCCCTCTCTAGCATTAGATTGGTAGGGAAAAAGACCTGATTCATTGAATATAAAACCAGGTGTCCCTGCTTTTCCTCTTTGCCACTGAAGAATTTAGATAAAAGTGGCTGCAAATTCTCTACTACATTAGTATGTTCAGCAGCTACATCTCCACCTACATCTGCTCCCCAGTTGTCAAATAAATATTGATTGGCATTGCGCACTGCACCATAATGAATCTGAGTAACCATTCCCAAGTCTTGATTTATAGCACAAAACTGATGCATCAGATAAGAAATAAATTCTTTTGTTTCCGAGGAATTAATGTTAAATCTTCTTTTATTATGGTATGCTTCCTGAAAAATCTGTTCAGCCCTTTGCTCTTCTATCTCCAAACCATAGGGTTCTAATAAACCATGATCACTGGCACGGGCACCCATCTGGGCAAAAAAGGAATGTCTCTTTTGCAATCCTGTAATAAGTCCTTTTAAGGTAACGTCTTCACCAGTAAGTTGACAGAGTCTTTCCACATTGGTCTTCCAATGGGAATCGAATATATTACAATAGGCATCTGGTCTAAAGGTAGGTAAAAATTTAAGCCAGGGAATATTTTGTGCCTCATTATGATAGTATAAATCATCACAGGGATCATCTGTAGTGCAAATTATTCGAGCATTGACTCTTTTTAATAAATTTTGTGGTAAAAATGATTCTTTTGGTAATAGTTCACCGGTTATATCCCAAATCTTCTTACCAGTTTCAGCACTTAATAAATCTGTAATACCAAACAATCTTTGCAAATCAAGATGCAACCACTGGTGAACATGATTACCCTCCATTTGTGGGAAAACCTTAGCCAGTGCCATCCATTTATCAAAATCAGATATACTGGTGTCCCGCGCCAAGGATTGAGAAAAACCATTGCACTTGGCAGCAAGCTGAATAATATAATGGTCATTATTTTGGTATTCTTTTTTATCCTCCAGAACTTCTGCCCGCCAGATGTTAGGGAAAGGTTTATTCTCCACTATCTGTCTCAAATTATGATGGGTATGAACATCCACAATCCCCCTTTTTTCTCGTAAGGGTATGGCTCCTTCAAAATAAAGTTTTTGTGCCTCTTTAGTATCCAGCAACCAGTTTCTTCCTAAATAATCAACCATCTTCTACTAATATTCCTCCTATCCTACTTATTAAATACACTATGGTTTTTTAACTATTTTTTATTCTTTTTTTCTCAATCTTTCATTTCCCTTTCGCATTAACCTCTTCGCATTAACCTCAAAAGAAAATATATATTACTTCTGGTAATTTCCACCAGAATATTAATTAGAAATATCTTAATTTTGGTATTTAAATAAAAAATCACTTACTATAATCACTAATCTCTTCCAATATTTTCATTAAACGATTCCCATATTGAATATAATTTTTCAATCTCGCCTGATCAGTAGATTGCCGGCTAGGATCATGAAAGACTACTTCCATATGGGGCTCAATGGATAAGCCTCCTTCATAACCATGACTAATCAAATCTCTCAAGATTTTTCTAATATTGGCCTGACCTTCTCCAGGATAGGTGTAAATTAGCTTATTGCTCTTCTGATTGAATATAACATCTTTAATATGAACATATATAATATGCTCTCTTGCCTGTTGATAAAAATCCCAACTTACCCTTTCCAGGGGGCAGTGTTTTAGTTTGTGAGTCTCAACAGCCAGGACTACTGGATTGCCGGTATCAAAAACCAACTTTAGAGAGGGAACATTGGTCAATAAATTCTGGGTATTTTGCCAGCTCATTCCACCATAAGTCATACAATTTTCATGAACCGGTATTATTCCTTCCTCTTGAAACATCTTGCTGATTATATTTAATCTACGAAAAACCTCATCTTCCTCTTGATTATCTAAAATATTTCCTTGCTCATCCCTTAAAGGAGCATAACTCATAATGCGTACCATAGGAATGTTTAATTTCTTCATTCTTGGTATTAACTTCCTAGCTTCCTGCAAATCATCTTCTAAAGGGTCAAGTACGGTCTTCTGCCAATTGGCAATAGTTGAGGCAAGACAGTTTATCTTAATATGGGCTTTTTTTAACTCTTGCTCCATAACCTCAAATTCTTTTTCACTCAGTTGAGCAATAGTTTTACCATTAATAGTTCTTGCTTCGATATTTTTCCAGCCTAATAATCTGGTAGCCATAATTTGTCCTTTAATATCATCGGCTGCTTCATCAGCAAATCCAGTAAGATACATATCTTTTTTTACCTTTCTCCCCGAAAAATATTTAATATTAGAATGGTAAATGGATGATTTTTTTCTTCCGAGCACTTTGATAGGCAGCTAAAACAATTTCTACAGCCTTTCTTGCTTCTTGCCCATCAACAAGGGGTTTCCTATCCTGTTCAATAGCATCGATCATATCTTCAAACTGTTTTTTATGTCCCTGATAGCTTATGGCAGCCGGGTCTGAAGCACCACCACCAGAAGTATTTTTTTGAAACATAAAATTTTGCCGAATATGGTTATCCTCCTCTGTCTTTTCCCAAAAGTCCCAAAATTTTAAAATATCTTCTTCCATAATAGCACTGCCTGTGGTCCCAGAGATTTCTAATCTTTTCAGAAAACCAGGATAAACAGATGTTGATCCTTCTATTACTCCCAATGAACCGCTCTTAAATTTTAAAAGTACTACTGCATTATCTTCGACTTCAATTCCCTGGTGCCCAATAGTGTTAATAAATGCTGATACCTCTTCTACTTCACCAGCAAAATAAACTAATAAATCTATAGCATGAATAGATTGATTAATTAATGCTCCGCCTCCATCCAGCCTTAAAGTACCATGCCATCCTCCCTCATCATAGTAGGCCTGACTTCTTTGCCACTTTACATAAGCATCACAGAGAACTAATTGTCCAAAACGACCTTGCTCAATAGCTTTTTTAACAACTGTACAGAGGGGAGAAAATCTGGATTGAAATATCCCCGTTAATTTTACCTTTTGTTCAGCACAAACTCTAATTATTTCATCACATCTGGGCAAAGTAATCTCAAGAGGTTTTTCTACAATAATATGTTTACCTGCTTTTGCCGCTCTAACAGCAGGTTCTAAATGGGCTCCAGAGGGGGTACAGATATTCACTATATCTAAACCAGGATGTGCTAAGAACTCCTCCCAAGAATGATATGGTTGACAATTATATTTTTGGGCAAAAGCGATAGCCTTATCTTTATCCCGGGAAAGGCAAGCTACTAACCTTCCTCTTTCTATCTCTCTTATAGCTTGAGCATGAAAATCTGCTATAAGACCTAATCCCACTATCCCAAATCCATAATTCATTACTTGTTCTCCCCAAATATTTTTAAAATTACTAATATTATTACATTATTACCAATACTAAGGACAAGAAAAATACCTGCTATTAATTAGGTATCTGCACCTCTTCTCCCTTTCTTTCGGCAGAAAGATAAGCAGAATAAAGCACTGCTACTGTATCAAATCCTAATTGGGAGTCAGATTGGGGCTTTTTACCAGTTAAATAACATTGCAAAAAATCATATAGTTCCTGGGGATACCCAAACATCCAATCTTCATCTGGTGAAGGAAAGCTCCATCCCTGTTTAGTACCAATTTTCTCTACAATATAGACATTCTTCAATTGCTCATCTTTAGGATTATACAATCGAATTAGATCTGATTGACCCAGATTGCAGCGAATACGAAAGTTATTGGCAAATATCTCTAAATAATTGTTTACACCTCCCATAACTACTTCACTGGCAAAAATATCAGCTACCATACCATCTTCAAAGATAACATGCAATTGAGCGTAATCTTCCACATCAAAATACTGAGTTCTTAAATAGCCCTCATCAATATATCCTGGTAAACGGGTCAATTCATGAATTCTACAACTAACTCTTTTTGCTCTTATAGGTTTACCATTCCTGATATGGCCTTCTATACTCTTTAAATAAAGAATAGCAGAAAGAGGATGACACCCTTTTCCTACTAAGGAACCTCCCCCTGATTGCTGCCATATACCGTAAGCGTCAGAATGTGAACCACTGTGAGATTCCTCTCCTATACACCTGATAATTTGCCCTTTTGTCTCCTTTAAAATTTCAACTACTTTTTGTATCGCAGGTGCATATATCCAATCTTCGGCATAAAAGATTGTTCCTTTACTCTCTTTTTCTGCCTCTAACATTCTCCTGGCACTGGCCAATGATTCCTTTAGCATAATTTCTTTAGAGAACTGGGTACCATAAAAATGGCCTTCCTCTTCAGGACCATAATAACCAGTAAAAGGTTTCTCCACAATCACACTACGTTGGGCTGCTAAGGCCTTAATGGTATATTTTTCATGAACAAAACCCGGAACACAAAGATCTACAATATCACAACTTTCTATTAACTCTTCTAAAGAGCAAGCAGGTTTGATACCTCGTTCCTGAGCAAACTGTTTACATCGCTTGGGATTTTTAGAATATACAGATACTATTTCCATATCTTTGATAGGTATTCTAGAATAAGCCTGATAATGAAACCGGGCAGCAAAGCCTGAGCCAACAATTCCAATACGTATCTTTTTATCTTGCAAAAAATCACCCCCTTGAATTGACGATAAACTATTTTTCCAACAACTTTCCCCTAACTACTTTTTAGCCTTTTGTAATAATATTGCCCATAATTTCTGGAAATAACGTATGCGACTTGCTATTGTAAAAAAAATTAATAATATCAAAACCATAGAAATGGGTCTGCTAAAGAAGGGTGTAATATTCCCCTTTGTTAAAATCAGACTTCTTCTTAAATTTTGATCCAACAGATCACCAAGAATAATACCCAGTACCGCAGGAGCCACCGGATAGTCCATCTCTTTCATAGCATAACCAATAAGTCCAAAAACTGCCATAACCCAGATATCAAATATTCTGGAAGAAAGGGCATAGGAGCCTATTACGCATAGCACAAAAATAACTGGCATTAAACGTTGCCTGGGAATTAATAGTATCTTTACAAATACATTGATTAATAATAATCCTAAGATAAACATAGCACAGGTAGCCAATAAGACCATTGCTACAACCTGGTATACAAAAGTCGGATTTTCAATCATCAAGAGTGGACCAGGTCTAATACCGTGAATTAACATGGCTCCTAATAAAACAGCAGCTGGCGCTGAACCAGGTATTGCTAAAGACAGTACCGGGATAATTGCCCCTGCTACCGCGGCATTGTTTCCAGTCTCTGCAGCCATTAAACCTTCAACACTTCCTTTGCCAAATTCTTCTGGATGCTTGCTTGCCTTTTTAGCAAAATCATAGGACACCCAAGCCCCAATATCTTCGCCTACACCTGGAATCGCTCCAATGATAGTTCCAATCAATCCAGAACGAATTATGGTTCCCCAATACTTTAAAATCTCACGAGGATAGGGAAGTGCCTTACCAACCTTACTACTTACGATATTGATAGCTGGTTGTTTCATTACCATCAATATTTCAGAAAAACCAAAAACACCAATCATGGCTGGAAGCAGTTCAATACCGCCAGCTAAATCAATATTGCCAAAGGTAAATCTTCTATAGGCATGCATTCCTTCCATGCCAATCATAGCTATAAAAAGCCCAAAAAATCCTGAAATCCAACCTTTCAAAGGATCTTTGGGAGCAGTTAAAGTACCACAGATAATTATTCCAAAGATAGTCAGCCAGAAATATTCAAAGGAAAGAAATTTGAGAGCAGCATTACCCAGAATAGGAGTAAAAACAGCTAACATAAACATACCAAATAAAGAACCGAGAAAGGAACCAGTGGTAGCTATTCCCATTGCTTCTCCAGCCCGACCCTGTTTGGCCAGTGGATTACCATCTACCGTTGTAGCCGCATTAGCTGGGGTTCCAGGAATATTTATTAATATCGCTGTTCTACTTCCACCAAAAATTGCCCCTACATACATACAAATCAAGATAAGAACAGCATGATCGGTAGCAAATTTATAAGTCAAGGTGGTCATCAAAGCCACTCCCATGGTAGCTGTTAAACCAGGAAGCATTCCTACAATAATTCCTAGCTGGGTACTCCATAGAATATCAAAAATATACCTTGCTGTTAAAAATTGGCTTATTTGTATTCCTAATTCTGTTAATCCCGGTAACATTTTTTCTCCCTAGTAGTTTGTTTTAGGGCAACCGAACCAAAAAAAGATATTGAAAAACCAAAGCAATAGAACCAGCAATCAAGAATGCTTCCAAAAAAGCTATAATAAAATTGGATTTCTGTCTTAATATTCTTTCTTTTAAATTAAATTCATAAGCCAAGATAAATATAAAAATATAAGAAAAACTTAAAATAAAATAATGAATTTTCCCCAGCAGTGCTACATATAACAGAGAAAGAACTGCAGCTATGAGCAGTCTCTTAATTGAGCTTTGTTTAAATAAAAAAAGGATTCCAGAAAATGAAAAATTTAAATAATATCCCTTACGAGAAATTGAGCGAATTAATAGAACCATCCCTAAGATAGATAATATTGCTCCTAACACTGCTGGAACTATGCCTGGCGCAGAATAAGGGTTGGCACCAAGATTTCTAAAATCAGGCATACGTAAAGATACTATCACTATTGCCAGACCAAAAATAGAAAGAAACAATGCCGTAATAAAATCAGCTTTATCCATTCTCTGTGGTTCCATTGTAATACCCTATCAAAAAAATTATTGCAACCTTTGATGAGTAATATATTTCAGTATAGAATAAGCCCGTATAAGTATACCGTATAGTGTAGTGTCGTAATGTGTAATAATTCTTGTGTATTGCATTATTTATTTAAGTATACCAATATATCGGTAAAACGTATATTGCAGTTAGTCGCTAATATTTAGTATTGTGTAGTGCGTTGTTAGTCGTTAGTCGTGGGTATTTAGTATTTAGTGTTGCGTATTGCGCTATGCGTCGGGCATACATTAATAAAAAATATTATTCCTAAAAAATATTTAACCAAAAACTACTAACTATAAACTAAAAACAAAAAACTATAAACTACATAAACTATAAACCATACTACTCTCAATTATTTCCACATAAACTACATACTACATACTATGTGCTATATACTATATACTTATAATGTTAAAGTCATTGCGAGCGCTGCTTAAGTAGTGCGTGGCAATCTCATACCATTATTCCCGCATTACCGTACATAGTATACCCGTATATCAGTATAACGTAGGTAGTCGTTAGTCGCTAATATTTGGTATTTAGTATAAATTCACACCATTAGTTTCTGGTTTAAATTTCCTTGGTTAGAAATGAATGAGATTGCTTCAGCGCCACACGCTTCGCAATGACAAATTCGTCGTTAGTCGTTAGTCGTTCGTATCTAATATTTAGTAATAAGCCATTTAATTCAGTATATCGTAGATAGTCGTTAGTATTCAATATTGCGTCTTGTGTGAATCATAGCGCACAATTATAGCCAAAAAAGTTTAACTAAAAACCATAAACCAAAAACAATCAACATTACCGTCATTGCGAGCACTGCTTAAGCAGTGCGTGGCATTCTCATACCATTATTCCCGCATAATCTTAATCAGTATACCCGTATTAAAGTATATAATATAATATATAGCAAATGAATAGTCTTGCGTCATGCGTGTTACATTATGTGTATTACATACATTAATAGAAAATAATCACAGTATCTAAATTGAATAAAATTATGATATTATAAAACAGAAATAGTCTCCGGGAGAATAAATACGACAATACTCTCCCGGATTATTTTACTATTAATTAGGGCTTAGCAATACCCAGATCAAAAGGTGATTTTTCTGCTCTTCCCATTTCATAGTATAACCAGGCATAGAACTGTACTACAGGGAAGGATCTAACCAAACCTTCTAATCCCCAGTAAGGAACAAAAATTGCCCCTCGATCTTTAGCATATAGCTTAATTTTTTCATTATCGACAATTACTTCTCGCCATAGGCGGTTCATAGTATGAATTACTTCCTCTGGTACTCCCCTGGGAATAAAAATCCCAAAATAGGAAGGTGTTGGTTCAAAATCAGGAAGCCATTTAGTAATTGGATCAATCATCCCATAATCAGCAATTTCTAAAGGTTGCTTGGCTAAAACAGCTAAAGGACGCAATTTTCCAGCTCTAATCATGTCAGCCTGTTCACTGGCTAGTTGGGAAGTTACTTCAGTCTCTCCTGCTACACAGGCAATAACCGCTGGATTGCCCCCATCATAGGTCACATGTTCATAATCTATTCCGGTAGCATTCCTGATACCTTCCATAGCTACACGCCCGGCAGACATCATTCCAGCAGTTGATACCGTGATTTCTCCTGGTCTGGCCTTGAAGGCTTCTAATAAATCAGGAAAGGTTTGGTAGGGAGTATCGGGATGAACAGAGATCACCATAACATTGGCTACATTAAGATAAATATGCCAGTCTTCCAATTGCGTATCTAAAAATCCTAATATTTTATATGTACCCAAATCTCCCACCGCACCAGAAGCCCAAGTATATCCATCTCTCTTGGCATCCATTACTGTTTTAGTTCCTACTGATCCCGAAGCCCCGGGTTGATTAACAATAACAATCTTTTGCCCCAATGCTTCCTCTAATTCACCTGCACAGAGACGGGTAATCTGATCAGTAGCACCGCCAGCAGCCCAGGGGACAATACAGGTGATGGGTTTGGTTGGTTTCCATTCATCTTGAGCGCAAATAGAACCAGAAAAGGAAAGGATAATTAACAAACAGAAAAGGAAAGGTATAATCTTTTTCAACATTTTTTAACCTCCTAAAATTTTTCAAAATTTTTAAAGATTACTAAACTAAACGAATTATTAAAAGATATTCACCCCCTTTTTCTTACTACAAGGCCGAAGTTGCTGAAGTTAGAAATATAACTTGATAAAATCTTATTTTTTTGGTTTTGATATGAAATAAAAAAGTATCTAATAAATATGTTATTATAGTGTTCCTTACTAATTAAACAATAATAGAATTTTTATATTATAATATAAAATATCTATTTGCTTGTCAATAAAACCTATAAATAATCATAAATACACATGCTATTTATGAACCCTCGACCGCTATTTATCAATAACTTATCACCTCTTATATATAATTATAAACAATTTAAATAATCTTCTTTAATCATTTCCTGATTATCCTAATTGCTTTTGTTAAAATGAAGTTTAGCTGTTTTTCATTTGGACTGGCAATTGGCGTTTTAAAGAATAGAAAAGGGAAAGGATGGAAATTATATAGAAAAAAATAGCAATAGATGATTGGAAAAGTACCTTCCAATTACCATGAGAAATAATTAATGCTCTACCCAGCTCATCCTCCACAATGGGACCTAATATTACCCCCAAAACAACAGGTGCTACAGGAAAGCCATTTTTTCTCATTATATATCCAATAATCCCAAATATCAGGGCAACTAACATATCGTAAATGCTGTTATTCAAGGAAAATGCTCCCAGAAAGCATAAAGTAAATATAACAGGGAAAAGTATGGAATCCGGGGTTTTTAGAATTTTCGGAAATAATCTGATGCTTAATATTCCCATGATTAAGATTAAAACATTGGCTAAAAACATCCCAGCAAAAATAGGATTAATAATTTCAGGGTGCTCTCTAAATAGCAATGGTCCTGGTCTAATACCAATCAGGAGGAGAGCTCCAAGCATAACTGCAGTTACTGCATCTCCAGGAATACCAAGAGATAGAAGTGGAACCATAGCGCCACCAGTAGTACCATTATTTGCTGCTTCTGGGGCCGCCACACCCATAATATTACCTTTTCCAAATGATTCTGGATCTTTAGACCATCTCTTAGCTTCATTATAAGCCAGAAAGGCAGCTATAGTCCCTCCCGTTCCTGGAATTATGCCAATAAATGTTCCCAGAAAGGAAGCAGGAATAATAATATTAAATAATCTCTTTAATTCTCTAAAAGATGGTAAAACATTGGTAATTTTCTGGTCAGGGTGAATAGTTCTTTCTTTTAATATTTTTTCTTCTAACTGAATAAAAATCTGTGATATGGCAAAAAGACCAATAAGAACCGGTAAAGTACTAAAACCTCTCATTAAATTGGGGATATTAAAAGAAAAACGAGCATATCCAGTAACCGGATCTAAACCAACAGTAGCAATAAGTAGTCCAAAAAATCCAGCAATTAAACCTTTCACTAAAGATCTTCCAGAAACGCTGGCAATAATAGTCAGACCAAATATCATTAGAGCAAAATATTCTTCTGGTCCAAATTTAAGAGCAAAGCGAGCTAATTGAGGGGCAATGAACATCAAACAAAAAGTAGAAATAATGCCTCCCATTGCAGAAGCAATGGTAGCAACGCCGATTGCTCTTCCTGCTTCACCTTTTTGAGCTAAAGGATATCCGTCAAGTACAGTAGCTACCGCAGAAGGAGTTCCCGGTGTAGATATTAAGATAGCCGAAATCGAACCACCATACATAGCTCCACAGAACATTCCACAGAGCATAACAATCGCCGTACTTGCATCCAGGTAATATATAAAAGGTAATAACAAAATTATACCAACAGAACCAGTTAATCCAGGAATAGCACCAACTATAATACCACCTACAACCCCTAATAAAAGGAAGGGGAAATGTAATGGATGTAAAACATATAAAAATCCTTGAATGATGGTCAATCTATATCTCTCCTTTAACTATACATTTAAAAAAGAGTAAAACGAGGAATTGGTATTTTAAATAACATTCTAAATATAAAATACAATAAGAAAGTAATAGTCAATGATAACACTACAATCCAAGTAATCCTTCGCTCCTTAAAAAGGAACATATTACCTGCTATAAAGGGAGGAGTAGCACCTAAATACCCTATTTTACCAATAACTCTGGTATATAAGAAAGCCAAAAACATCATTACTATTAGTCTAATAAAAAAATTTTTACTATTGTTACTCTTTATTTTTTGTGCTTCCTTCAGCGAAGAAGTATGTTTCGTAATCCCTCTTATTCCCTGAATTAAAAGTATTATAGAAAGTATTATTAAACTTATACTAATAAAACGCGGGAAGGCTGTTGGTACCAAGGCGACAGTTTGATGAGGAAATTGAAAAGTTAAGGCAAAAACTATAATAGATATTATTATAAATGTAATACTTAATATAATTTCTTTCCCACCCATATAAAATATTCCCCAAAAAGATAGAGAGGCAATAGTCTGTTATTACTAAAACCTCTCTATCTTTCTTAGCTATTTATTTATACTTATCTCCCAGTTTGTTGGTCATTATTAGATCTTTATAGAATTCATTTTGTTCTTCCACCCATTTAGTAAACTCTTCTGTCCCTTTATAGTCAAGCAATATTCCAGAATTTTTTGCCAGTACCATGAAATCTGGGTCTTCCATAGTGGCTTTAAAGGCATCATGAATAATCTTGATTCTCTCAGGATCAGTTCCCTTGGGAGCGGCTAAACCTCTCCATTGTCCTAATGTAAATTCGACCCCCTGTTCTTTAGCAGTAGGAATATCAGGAAATCCTTCCAGTCTTTCCTCTGAAAATACAGCTACACATCTTAAATCTCCAGACTCCAACTGTGCTACACCCTCTGGAGGTGAAACAATTACCGAATCAACATGTCCACCCATCGCACCAATCAAAGCTGGTCCTCCTCCTTGGTAGGGAACATGGTTAAAACTAACTCCGGCCGTCTTCTCAAAAGCTAAAGCAATCATATGGGTACCACCACCGGCACCAGCATTACCCATAGTAACATTGCCTGGTTGACTTCTAGCAGCCTCAAGTAAGTCAGTTAAATTCTGATATGGCGAATTACCGGGAACTAAGATCCAGCAAGGTGCATTGGTTAGATTAATAATAGGATCAAAGGTTTTATAATCATAAGGAGTAACACTCATATGGGTTTTGGTTAGTGAAGGAGTAGCCCAAGCAACAATATAATATCCATCTGGTTTTTTAGTCATTGCTTCAGCATATCCTGGAACTGCTCCTCCCCCAGGTATATTTACAATAACTACCGGTACCTTTAAATACTTTGGTAAAACTGATAAAAAGGTTCGAAAAGATATATCAGTTGCTCCTCCTACAGACCATGGTATCATAAGTTCTATTTCCCGGGAGGGATACACTTCCTGAGCTACAACTACAGGCATCACAAACATAGAGCAAAGCATAATCAATAATATGGATGCTGTCAAAGTTTTACTGTTAATAACTTTTTTCATTTCCTAAATTCTCCTTTCTCTTTTTCTCAAAAATGGTAAAAAAGGTAACTATTTTACCAGAATATCAGATCTACTGAAGGTATACTCACCCCCTTTTATTTCTAATTTTGGGAAAATTACCGGCTTGGATAAAAGTATTGGACCATCTGAGGTTGCTAACATAGTATCTTCACTCTTACTCCCGGTAATGGAAGGATTCCACGCAAAACCCTGATTTTCTTGGATAATCTCATTAGTTTGGAAGTTTACCCTATAATCTCTACCTGTATAGCCGATTGCTCCTCCCTGATGATGAAGTTGATATTCTTCCGGATATCCCAATTCTTTATACATCTCTAAACCTTTTTTGAATGCCTCAACTACTGGTTTCCCAGGTTTAGTATTAGCCATCATCACACAGTCTATATAGACATTATCTCGATATTTCTTTTTAATTTCTTCAGGGATTTTCCCAAATTGAACAAATCTAGTAAGAGAGATAATCAATCCCCATTTTCGAGCATTAACACAGAGCATTACTCTTTGGTTGACTTCTTTTTCTGTGGCAAGAGGATGCCTAAAATTATCTATTCTTTCATCTGCAGCACAAAAAGTAGTAATATAGTCTAGATGGTTAGCCCATAATCTTTCAGCTAATCTACCTATAATCTCACATTCTTTGTCTCCTGGTTTTATAGTTAAGGCAGTTTCTTCAATTGCTTTAGAAGCAAGATAACCAACTTCTTTATATCTTTCCACTTCCTCAGGAGTAAGAGAGTAGCGAAGGGGATTTAAGTCTTTGGCGATATTTCTAGTTCTTGGAAAATCAATATCACAGCCAATCTTCCCACCCCTAATAATCTCACTAATCATTTTCTCTTCCCGGTCTTCATACCATTTAAAAGTCCTTATCTTATATCCTTGTTCGATAAGTTTTTCTTCTTTTTCTATTCGAGGTGCCTCAATATTATTACAAATAACATAATACTGTTCAGGGGTAATCAAAATAGAGGCAGCTCCCGTTTCAGTGGCAATGCTCACCTGATTTGTGGCGCCACAGGTAATCCAGGAAAAGTTACATTGTCTTTTCAACAAAATGGCATCAAGATTTAAAGAATCTAATAAGGTTCTAATTCTTTTTTTCTTCTCGTTTATTTCAGTCCAATTAACCATTATTGTACTCCTATTTCTTGCTTTCTAATAATTTCTCCTAAATTTTTTTAGGCTAATATTATAAAAAATAAATGTTTCTGTTAATTTATCTCAGAGGAGGGTATTTGTTTAAATATTTGATAAATTTTATCTTTACTTAATACCCTCCATTTAATTAATTATTATTTAGTAAGGATTATCTTTACTGAAATTATTATTTGTGCTTAATAGGATAATACTTCTTCCCATGTAGTTACTGGCCATTCAGTCCTAAATAATTCTTCAACGGCTGGTTTCCCTTTTTCCCGGAAGGCATCAGCATCAGGGATTATCACCTGCATTCCTTTTCTCTGAAGATCAATCAGAATACCTGTTTCTCCTTTCTTGATTTTTTCATTAGCCCAACTAGTAGCTTGTTTGATGTTCTGCAGAATTAGTTCCTGATGTTCACTGGATAATGTTTCAAAAAAACTCTTATTAATAAGGATTCCTCCAGTTTGAACTAGATGATTTGTCATAGTGAGATAACTTTGTACTTCATCTAATTTAAAGGAAGAAATTTGTGGCAAATCTCCTTCAGAGGCTTCTGCTACTCCCTCTTTTAATGAATTATAAAGATCGGGCAAGGGTATGGGAATAGGATCAGCACCAATTTCTTTCCATACTGCTATCCAAGTCTTTACTGTAGGTAATCTTAGTTTCAACATATGCACATCTTCCGGTGTATAAATTGGCTTATTAGATGTTGTTTGACGTAATCCTCTATATACTATTCCCAGATAAACCAGATTACCCTTTTCTGCAACTATATCTCTAGCTTTCATTCCTAAAGAAGATTCCCAAACTTTCAGAAAATGATCAAAATCTCTCATAACATAAGGGGCATTGAAAAAGAAATATTGTGGAGCAGAGACTTCAAGTGGCCTTCCACCAGTTGCTTGCATTTCTACTTTTCCTTCACTACACCAATCATTGACCTCTTCCTCTGAACCTAATGCTGCTTGAACAAGAACTTCAATTTCTCCTTTGCTTTCTTTCTCTAAAAGTTCTTTAAATTTTTCTCCTGCCTCTACTAAAATATGACCCGCTGCAAAGGGACTGGCAAAATGAATAATAGTCTTAGCTCCTACTATCTGGGTAAATACTACAAGGACTAGAAAAAAGATCAATAATACAGAAAAAAATTTTCTAAACATATTTAAATTAACCTCTCCTTTAAATAGATTTATGAACTTTTTCTGCTTAATTTAATTCTAGCCAATGCTCTATATTATTTTCAGTTCACCTCCCTTATCAATTAAACTATATAATTTTTATTGAGTAAAATATTTTAAGATCATTAAACTTTTTTGCTAATTTTACTGAAAAGTTTTCTTATATATTTCTATAATATAGAATATTATTCTATATAGTAATATATATACATTAAATATTATAATTTATATTGTAAATATTTTAAAAGACTAACCTTTAGACCTAGACCATTTAATCAGAAAATACTGATTGGTATTTCTACTTCCAGGCCTTTTTTCTCCGCTGATATATAAGCTGAATAAAGGACACTCATTACATCACTAGCTAATAACATCCCTGCTTTTGGTTCTCTTCCACTAACAATAGATTCCATAAAGTCCTGAATTTCTTGCGGATAACCAAACATAAAGTTTTCATCTGGTGATGGGTTAGACCAACCTTGCTTGGTGCCAATCTTTTCCACTATATAGACATCTTCTAATTGCTTTTCCTCAGGATTGTATAATTCTAATGCATCAGTAGGGCTTAGATTACAACGAATTCTATGATTATTAGCAAATATTTCTAACCAGTTATATACACCACCCATTACTAATTCTGAAGCAAAAATGTCAGCAATCATTCCATCATCAAATACCACATGAAGATAACCATAATCCTCAATATCAACATAATCTGTTCTTAAGTAACCTTTATTTCTAAATCTGGGATTTCTGGTTATTTCATGAGTACGAGCGCTAACCGTCTTTGGTCTAATGGCTCTGTTATTATGAGCAATCCCTTCTACCTGTTTGAGGTAAAGCAGAGCAGACAGGGGATGACATCCTTTACCAACAATAGAACCTCCTCCAGAAAGTCGCCATATCCCATAAGCAGGAGATAGGCTACCAGAATGTGATTGTCCTCCTAAAGCCCATAGTATTTGTCCTTTAGTTTTAGCAATAATTTCAGCTTCTTTTTGTACAACTGGGGCATATATCCAATTTTCGGCATAACAGATTTTTTTCTGGTACTTTATTGCAGCAGCTATTATTCTTTTGGTGCTAGCAATAGCTTCTTCTAACATTTTTTCTTTTGGAAATGTATTCCCTTTAAAGCTATTATCATAAGGTGGTCCAAAATATCCAGTAAAGGGTTTTTCCACAATTATATGTTTACCTGCTGCCAAAGATTTTATTGATAATTCTTCATGTGTATATACCGGAGTGCATATATCAATAACATCTACCTCGGAAAGCATTTCTTCCAGAGAATGAAAGGCTATAATATTTCTTTTTTGGGCAAAATCCTCTCGATGTTCTTTAGTAAGAGAAGTAATTCCCACTACTTTAACCTCTAAACCAGTAACTCGTTGATAGGAGTTATAATGAAAATTAGCAGCAAAACCACAACCTACTATTCCGATACGAACACTATTATGCATAATACTATCCCCTTAAACCACATTAATTATAATAACTGTTAATTCTTCTACTTTCTATCATCTTTCCCATCGCTCCACTAATTTCTATTTATAATCTTTTCACTAAATCTCCAAAAAGTAATATTTTTTTCTTACTTCGAACCTCTGTTAAAAACAAATTTAGTGTTATTATCCCCAACTATCCTTCAGTCTTAATCCATTAAACTACCACCGTTGACATCCAGAACCTCTCCAGTAATAAACTTAGCCTTGTCTGATACCAGAAAGGCAACTGCTTCTGCTACATCTTCCGGTTCTCCCATTCTACCAAGTGGTATTCCAGCAATGATACTCTTCCTCTTTTCTTCCGGCCATCCCCTGCTCATATCTGTCTCAATAGCATGAGGTGCTACCACATTAACATTAATATTAAAGGGAGCTAACTCTCTAGCTAAGGATTTGCCCAAGCAGGCTATTCCTGCTTTAGACGCACCATAACAGGGAGCAGAGGCTAAATCTCCTATTTTCCCGGCAATGGAAGAAATATTAACTATTTTCCCGTATTTTTGCTCTTTCATAATTTCTACCACTGACTTCATACAATTAAAAGTACCAGTAAGATTTACCTTTATTACCCTTTCCCAATCCTCTATACTAAGTTCCTCAGTAGTACCTCGTTTGATAATGGAAGCATTGTTTACCAAAATATCAATTCTACTAAATTCTTTCATGGTTAATTCCACCATCTGGTAAACTTCTTTTGCTATTGAAATATCTGCCTTAATAGCAAAAGCCTTTCTACCCATACTTTTTATTTCATTAGCAACATCCCGGGCAATTGCCATATCAATATCATTCACAATTATATGAGCTCCTTCCCGGGCTAAAGTGAGGGCAATAGCTTTACCAATACCTCTGCCAGCACCAGTAACAATGGCTACTTTATCAAGTAAAATCATCTTTTAACCCCCTGCCAAATAATTTTATTCTTTAAAACTTCTGGGTTCACTACTGATTTAGGTATTTTCCCAGTGAGAAGAGAAAGAACTGCCTCAGCAGTCTTTGTTTTAAGCTCAATATAGGATTCCTCAGAATAAAAAGAAATATGAGGAGTAACAATTATATTTTCTAGCGAAAATAAAGGATTCTCCCATTCAGGTGGCTCCTTTTCCATTACATCTAACGCTGCACCAGCAATCCATCTTTCTTTCAGGGCCACATATAAAGCTTTTTCGTTGACCAGAGGTCCTCGAGAAGTATTGATCAAATAGGCTGTATTCTTCATCATTTTCAGTTCTTTCTCTCCAATAATATACTTTGTTTGTTCAGTTAAAGGGGCATGAATAGAAAGAAAATCTGAATCAGTAAGTAAGCGGTCAAAAGCAACTAGTGTTACATTACTGTCTGCTTGGGAAACATAAGGATCATAAGCAATAACATTAAATCCAAAACCTAAAGCCTTTTGTGCTACCATTTTGGCAATTCTACCTAAACCAAAGAGTCCAATCGTTTGACCCTGAGTTCTAAAAAGTGGTTTAGCTAAAGTAAAATCCCACCTTTTTTCTCTTATTTTTCTATCCAATATTGTTATTCCTCTGGCACAGGATAGAATTAAAGAGAAGGCATGAGTGGAAACCTCATCCACACAATAGTCAGGGACATTTGCCACAATAATATTGTGTTCAGTGGCTGCTTTTAGATCAATATTGTCCACTCCCACTCCATAACGTGAAATTATTTTGCACTTTTGAAGTGACCGGATTACTTTCCTGGTAAAGGGAGCATATTGATTGATAATGGCATCAGCGTCCGATGCTGCTTTTATTACCTCATCTTCAGTGTGACAGGATTCTAAAATAGGTTTAGAATTAATTTGACTTAAGACCTTTTTTTCTATCTCGATAGACGGATGGTCACAATCAGTAATAACAATCTTAAACCTTTTATTAGACATAAGCCTTCTCCTTTAATAATACATTTTCTCTAATTGTATCCAGGTCAATTTTAACCAAAAATTAAGTTGGGAACAATAGTAACAAGACCTGGGAATAATACACATAATACAATTACGGATATTACAGCTATAAAAAATGGCCAGCTTTCCTTAACAAATTCTTCAATAGTACAATCCATAATAGAGCAGACAGAATACATAGCCACACCAACTGGTGGTGTTAAAAGCCCGATAGCACAAGTAATAACCATAATTACACCAAAAAAGACTAAATCCACTCCTACAGCCTTCATAATAGGTATCAATATTGAGGTCAGGAGTAAAATAATAACTGTAGAATCCATTACCATCCCTAATAATAATAGAAATATTAAAACAATAGAGGTAATAAAAATTGGACTACCACTTAATCCCAAAATAAACTTTGATAATGCCTGGGGAATCATCTCCCAGGTAAGTCCATAGCTCACCAAACCAGATAGAGCGATTAAATACATAATCATACCAACATCCAGAATAGTATTAAGAATTGCTTCCTGGAATCTTTCCCAGGTCAATTCTCGGTATACAATTATTCCCACCATACAGGCATAGATTGCCGCAAGTGCTCCTGCTTCAGAAGGAAGTAGCATACCAGATCTAAGACTTACTAATAGTATAATTGGAAAAAGTATTGCCCAAATACTCCGGAAAAAAGTAGTAAACATCTCTTTAGCAGGAGCCTTTGTTTTATTAATGGGTAAATAACCCCTTTTCTTTGAGGTAATGGAAACAGTAATCATTAAGAAAACCATCATTAAAAGACCCGGAATAATACCACCAGCAAAAAGACGTCCAATAGATACTTCTCCGATACTTCCGTACAATACCATACCGATACTGGGAGGAATAGAAATAGTAATTAAAGCAGAAAATCCATGCACTCCGGCACAATAAGCACGGGCATAACCTTGTTTAATCATATCCGGTCCTAATATTCGCGATTCCATTGCTGCATCCGCAATTGCTGAACCAGAGACGCCTCCCATCATAGTACTCATTACTACACTGGTATGGGCAAGAGCACCAGGTTTATGTCCCACTAAAACCGAGGCAAAATTTACCAGTCTTTTAGTTATGCCGGTATTATTCATCAAATTACCGGCAAAGATAAAAGTTGGGATAGCCAGTAAGGTAAAATTTTGGGTTTGGGAAAGAATTAATTGCACCGGCATAGTAAAGGGCAGGGTAGGCTGCTGGATAAAAAAGACAAATCCAGATATCCCTATAGCAAAAGCAACCGGCATTCCTAACAATAGAAATACAATAAATAAGATAAAGACGAGTAACATTTTACCCCTCCTTAGATAAATCTGGATTATTTTCCAAGATATTTACAATCATGATGATTATACCTTCTTATTTATCTTAAATATTGGAATCTTCTCACTTTTTATCAAATGTTCTATTTTCAATAAAATAGTTAAGAGAAGAGAGGTGCATCCCACAGGAATACTGAGTGTTACCCAGGTATAACTAAAGCCCGGGATACCTTGAAAAGCTCTGAATCTGGTAATATAGCAGAGTTTTATACCATAGACAATAAGAAAAAGTAAAAAAACAATGATCATCAAATAATTAATTATAATAATATAATTTTTTATTTTTTTGGGAAATCTATTAATAAAAATTTCTACACTTACATGTCGATCTTTTCTCATAGTAACATCAGCACTAAAGAATACTGCCCAGGCAAAAAGAAAGGTAGAAGCATCCATAGCCCATCTAATGGGATAACCAATACTTCTTCCAAATCCTGCCACAAAAATAATACATACTATAATAACAAACAACCAGCCAGCAATAAAGTTCTCTGCCTTACCTATAAATTCATAAGCTTCTCTAAATCTATGCACATAAATTCCCTCCTTTCTTGTTTATATTAAACGATTTTAGATTAAAAAAATGTACTAATTTAATGCTGGTATAGATTTAATGATTTAAAAATGTTACTAAAATCATACATTGACAAATAATTAATAACAATATAAATACTTTTTATAAAACAAGGGCAAAGTGTTTGATTAATATATTTAACTATTATTAATGGCTTTGCCCTTGTAAATAATCATAACTACATTTAGAATTTTAATTGACTGATAAAATTAATTTTTATCTTGCAAACAATTTGGATTCTAAGCTTACTAACTATTGCATCGCTGCTAATTCTTTTAAGATCTGTTCTCTGACATCAGCAATTCCAAGTACCTCATAGGCAGCTTTTCCTGCTTCTTTGAATGCTTCAATATTAATTTCCTCTGTGGGAATAATAGTCATACCTTTTTCCTCGGCTCTTCTTCTGTAATCGGGAATTTGTTCTTCCATGTAGTAAGAAGTCTCTAAACCAGCTCTATCACATTCTTCAATGAGAATTTTTTGGTACTCCTCAGGTAGACTATTAAACCATTTAGCACTAATTACTTCAAAGTTAATCAACAAGAAGTGTTTTGTCTCAGAGACATATTTTACTACTTCAAATAGATTGGCACCAAAGATATTGGCATAAACAAGTTCTGCTCCATCAGCTGCTTTTTGTTGTATGGCAGTATATATTTCGCCGAAGTTAATAGCTGTGGGCACAGCACCTAGTGCTCTTACTGATTCTGACCATATTGGAGCAGGAGGAGTTCTGATGCGTAGTCCCTTTAAATCTTCTGGTGATTTAATCGGTTTATTGGTCATAAAATGCCTGAAACCCTGTACCCAATTAAAGGAAAGAACCTTTAAACCGTATTGAGTTGCTAATTCTTCATTCCATTTTTTAATGGTAGGAATTTCGTTTAACTTTCTTACTTCTTCAATGCTATTTACAAAGTAAGGACCATTCATCACTGCGATACCAGGAATATAATTCCCTAAACGTGCTGAATCTGTATTTTGACCAACATTAACACCCTGGCGAATCTGTTCAATAATATCTTCTTCCACTCCCAGTTGTGCACTATGGAAGACTTGAATCTCAACTTCCCCATTGGTTCTTTCTTTTACTCTCTCCGCCCACTTCAGAAAACCTTGATGATACGGCTCATTAGGAGATAAGACATGGTTAAATTTTAATATATATTTAGCCTGAGCGGGTATCAGTATTAAGCATAACAATACCAAAACCAGAACAACTAATAACGCTACATTAATTTTTTTCATCCTGTTTTCCTCCAAATTTAATTTAGTAATAATTCATTAGTACTAATTTTATTAACTTAATATAAATTAATTTGAACTCTATTCACCACCTCCTATAACATGGAATAATAATTATGAATTTTGTCAACCTCACTTAGCATATCTCCCGTAATTATTTATGTTATCTTTGTACTCTACCAGAGGCAGCCCCTCCCATTAAGCTTTGTACCTCTTTTAGGGATAACAGTGGTAAATCACCGGGTATGGAATGGGCAAGACAGGATGCCGCTACAGCAAATTCCAGGGCTTCCTGATCATTAGAGAGATGATTCATACCATAGATTAACCCGGCAGCAAAGGCATCTCCACCACCTACTCTATCTACAATATCACGAATTTCATATTTTTTAGAAACAAGAAAATCTTTCCTATTATTTAATACTGCTGACCAATTATTATAGTCAGCTGAATAGCTTTCCCTTAAAGTAATGGCAATCTTTTGTATATTGGGATACAGTTTTAGCACTTGTTCGGTTAATTCTTTATATTTTTCTATCTGTAATTGACCTGACTCTACATCTACATCTAATTTTATTCCTAAAGATTTCTGGCAATCCTCTTCATTCCCCACAGCAATATCTACATATTTTGCTAATTCACCCATGATTTCTGGAGCAGATTTTCCGTATTTCCAGAGATTCTTCCGGAAATTAAGATCACAGGATACTGTGACATTCTTATCACGAGCCATTTTAACTGCCTCTAAGGATAGTTCGGCTGCTGAAGAAGAGATGGCTGGGGTAATACCGGTAATATGAAACCAGCTTGCTTCTTGAAATACCTTATCCCAGTCAATATCCCCTACCTTTGCTTCAGCAATAGCCGAGTGGGAGCGGTCATAGACCACTACTGATGGCCTCTGGTTTGCCCCTGCTTCCAAGAAATAGATACCGAGTCTTTCTCCTTGTCGGACTATCAATGAAGTATCAATCCCCTGTCTTTTTAATTCTCTGATACAAGCCTCCCCAATAGGATTATCAGGAATAACTGAAACATAAGCTACATCAAGACCAAATCTGGCTAACCCCACCGCTACATTGGCTTCCCCACCCCCAAAGGTAGCTTCCAGAAGGGGACTTTGCAAAAATCGTTCAAACTGAGGTGGTTTCAGTCTTAACATAATTTCACCAAAGGTAATATACTTCCCCATAATTCCCTCCCTTATAACATTATTTTTGCATCAGATGGATAGCAAAGCCCGATACATTCATATCCAGATAAACAGCCTTTAATTTACCATCAGACTCTTTGGCTGTCTCAGCCAAAATAGAAATGCCCTTTCTTTTTAAATAAGCAATAGCCCTAATGATATTATTAGTGGCAATGGCAATGTGACCATGTTCACCAAGATATCTTTTTTTCATTACTTCAAAACCGGATCCAGAAAAAAATGAACTACTACCTTCTTTAGTGCTAAAATAGAAGGTACGAGATAATAGATCAGCCAAGTTAAGTGCTTTCTCCCGACTGTCCTCATTTATACCTAAATGAGCCAACTGGAATCCTAACATTGTGGAGATTGCTTCTCTGGTAAGCTCGGTAATACGACCAAAATTTCCAGAAGAGATAAGGTCAGATTTAACCATCCAACTTCCGCCACAGGCTAGAACCTGGGGATGAGACAGATAAGATAATAGATTATTCTGGTCAATTCCTCCAGTTGGAATAAATTTGATTTCAGTAAAAGGTCCAGAAAGGGCTTTAAGAAGATTCATTCCTCCTGACGCTTCAGCCGGGAAAAATTTTACCACTTCTAATCCTTTTTCTAAAGCCATTTCTACCTGAGTAGGATTGTTAACACCAGGGGTTACTGGTATGTTATTTTCTAGACAGTAATCAACTACTTTGTTATTAAAACCAGGAGAAACAATAAATTTGGCACCAGCTGTTACTGCCTTTTTCGCTTGTTCAATAGTTAATACAGTTCCTGCTCCTACTAAAACTTCTGGAAGTTCCTCCGTTAAAGCCTTAATAGCGTCTATAGCAGCAGAGGTTCTGAAGGTAATCTCAACCACGGGAAGGTCTCCTGAAAGAAGTGCTTTACCTAAGGGAACTGCATCCTGAGCCCTGTCAATCTTTACTACCGGAACAATACCTAATTCTCCAATTTGTTTGAGAATGTTATCCAATTTAATATTCCCCCTTCCATTCAGATGTAAAAAATTATTATTTATAATAATTATAAAAAGTTATTACTAAAAATACTTAAATATCTGATCGAAATCCCAAGCGAGTAGATATTTTTTGACAGGTATTAAGAAGTTCTTCTTTTAAGAAACTCTGATTATCCTCATTAATACGATAAGAGGGACCGGAAATACTCACTGCAGCAATCACTCTACCTTTGTAATCCCTGATCGGAGCAGCAATACAGCGTACAAATTTTTCGTTTTCTTCTTTATCCAGTGCAAATCCTTCCTGTTCGATTCTTTCAAGTTCTTTGATCAGTTTATCTTTATTGGTTATCGTGTTTTCAGTAAGCTTAGCCAGTTCAATTTTAGTTAATATTTGTTCTCTTTTATCTAGGGGAAGAAAAGCCAATAAAACTTTACCAAGAGCCGTACAGTGGAGTGGTGCACGCTTACCAACATAAGAGATCATTCTTATAGTCTGTGTAGATTCCTCTTTCGCTAAATAAAGTACATTGGTATCTTCTAAAATCGCTAAATGGACTGTTTCATCACATTTTTTTGTTAATTCTTTTAAAAATGTTTTTGCTTCCTTTACCAGGTCAATCTGGTTTAATCTGGCCAATCCCAATTCTAACAGTTTCAAACCTAATTGGTATTTCTGGGTAGTGGGATCCTGTTCTACATATCCCCCATATTTTAAAGTATCAAGTATGCGGTGAATGGTACTGGGATATAGATTTAATTGCTCACTAATTTCAGTCATGTTCATTGGAGCATTATTCTTAAGTAATACATCCAGCACTGAGAAGGCTTTATTTAATACTTTTATTGGATAATTGGGAGTTTTATCATTCATATATATTAGTATTTTGTTTCTTATTTCTATAATATAGAAAATTATTCTATATTTCATTTTATATAAAAATTGTTATTTTGTCAAGGAAATAAACTATTTTTGTGAATTAATATAGAATTTATACTTTTATTAATTTCTATAAATTCAGTTGATGTAATGTTTTTACAGTCATTTCTGCAGCAGTATCCTGGTCAGGTAATGGAAGTATTTCTGCTGAAACATACCCTTGATAATTAATTTCCTTAAGAGCTTTTATTACCTCTTTAAAATCAAGGTGACCCAAGCCGGGTGCCCATCGATTACTATCAGCAATATGAATATGGGTAATATATTCTTTAGCCTGTTTGAGACTTTCATAAATGGAGGATTCTTCAATATTCATATGAAAGGTATCAGCAAGTAACCCCAGATTAGGAACATTAACCCTTCTAACAAAATCTACTCCTTCCCGGAGCGTATTAATAAAATTACTTTCATATCTATTTACCGGCTCTAAAGTTAAAGTAATATTTTCTTTCTGGGCAAATATGGCACATTCTCTCAGACCGGCTATAGTCCAGGCCTCTGCATCTTCTCTAATAACTCCTTCCTTAACCATACCTCTAATTAAACCTATAATAACCTGGGCTCCAAAATTAGAGGCAAATTTGATTTGTTCCATCATCCTTTCCACAGCCATCTTTCTAATAATCTCATTGGGATCAGATAAACTCAACCCCTCCTCCCCCCAAGCCTGTCCGGTACCAATGGCCGGCACCTCTAAATTATATTCTCTTACTAAATGTAGCACCTTTTCTTTATCCAAATAACGAGGGTCTCTGACTGCCAATTCCACCCCATCAAAACCGAGTTGTGCAATTTTATTAATATTTTTCTCCAAATCCTCCTGAAAGGCAAGGGCTGAAAATTTAGTCTGTTGTGTGGATAGAACAATGCTTTTTTTCATAATCGAATCCTCCAGGGTATATTAACAACTGATATTATGCAAAATAATATATCCAATTTCCTATTCTATTTAAACCAATATTGAATTGGCTTAATCTAATGACTATCTAACCACTAATTAAATATCCACGCAAATCAATAGGAGATTACTTCAAAGCTGCATTCCCGCAACAACAAAAAAGAGTTCGTATTACTCAATGCACACAACTGAATATTATAGACTATTTATCTGCCCAATATATGGTAATTCAAATACTGATTTCCAACCCTTACTCATAGGTTCTCTCAAGAAAGGTTCCAGCTCTTTAGGGTCTCTTAAACTAATCTTTTCCACTGGTGGTAATTTACCAGCCGGATAGTTTTCTAAAATCTCATCATGTACCAGAGTTAGATACTTCAAAATTGCCGCAATTGGTCTTTTGGCTTTTTCAGCACTAGCTCTGGTTGGTTTACCAACCACACCTTCGGGTACTGCAGCTCTCTCTATAGCAGAATGACCTTCTCCCTGCTGCCATTGCTGAGGACGGCGATAAGGATCAACAGAGGTATCAAAATGTCCACCTGGCAGCAATGATTCCCCTTCAGTATCCACAGCATAGTTCATATCTAACATCTCAGGGAATAACAATAATCCTACTGAAGCTTCTGCTTCATCAGCATGAATAAAATCGGTAGATAAACTGTCCTCCCTTTGAATGGGAATAAAGAACTCTCTAATTGCTCTATGCCAGTCAATCACTCGATAAATACCAGGTAACTGGTAGCGCTTACAAAATTCCTGAAGACCTGATTCCAATACCCATAATTGTCCATGATTGTTAACCCAGATCTGTTTCCTGAATCCGTCATTCCAAAGTCCTAACATAACATTAATTATGGTTTCTCGAACAACATCCTCTGGTATAATGATGGTTCCGGCCATACCACAGTGATGATAGGGATGAGCACCATAATTTAAGGGAGGTATAGCTAAACTTACCGGTTTTCCTTGCTTTCTGGTATATCTTCTTAAGGCTTCACAGATTTGCGTTACCATAAAGGTATCCAGACCGGAATTGGCATAATCACCATGACATTCAGTACATCCTACCGGTACCAAAACAATGTCATTCTGTCTCCGTTCTTGAATAACATGTTTTCTGGGAGTATTTTGAATATAACTTCCTGCTTTCCCCAACTCAGAGGGGGAAGGAATATCATAATCCTCTAAAATTTTCTCAATTTCACTCATGGGTGCATCAAAGATCTCTTTTTTCAGTTGACCTACCTTGCTATTTTCAAAGAAAATATTGGGGTATTCTGTTTTTAACCACTGATTTTCCATATCTTTCTCCTTATCCATATCTTCAGTTAATCTTTATTTAAAACTTTTCAAATTACCATTTAATCAAATATACAAGTAATCTTGGCTTCCTCTCGAGAGGTTCTAAGCATTATGATATGTTCTGGAACTTCTTCTAATCTTATCTTTTTGGTAATAATAGGCGTCATATCCATACCGGTAGCCATGGAACTAATTACCCTGGGGAATGTCCCATGACCAGAATGCCCCTGGGAACCAATAATTTCTGCTCTTCTTACCTGGAATACCTCACCAGTTAAAGGAATTTTCTTGTCCGCTCTTGCTACAATAACCACAGTGCTGTTAATCATTCTCCCTTCCCAAATGCATTCTTCTATTCCTGGCCAGACTATATCCGGTAATCCAGTGGCTTCTAAATATAGTTTAGCACCCAGACCTTTGGTAATCTCTAAAACCCGCTGGGCAAAATTTTCTTCAGTGGGATTAATAATAAAGTCCGCCCCCATCTTTTTGGCAATATCAGCTCGATCCTTTGATGGTTCAGAAAGGATAACACAAGCAGCACCGGCTCTTTTTAGTACTGCCACTGCTGCCAGACCAATTGGTCCACCTCCCAGAATAACCACATTATCTCCTGGCCTAATTCCTCCCCCTCTTTCAATTACGGCATTATATGCTACTGAGGTAGGCTCAGTTAAACTACCGGCTAAATATAAATCATCACCCTTATATGCTGTACGAAGTTCTTCTAAACTCCAGGTATATTTGGCATCAACCTTAACATATTCAGCAAAGGCACCATCTACACTAAAGCCAATTTCCTGTAACTTCTCACAATGATTAGGATATCCATCTACACAGGGACGGCAGGTTCCACACCAGAACATCTCCTCAGCTGTAACTGCTTCTCCTTCTTCATATCTTTTCCCAGTACGTTTGTTAAAAGCATTTTCTCCAGCCTGTACTACAATACCGGAAAATTCATGTCCTAAGACCACAGGAAAAGCAGTTAAACCAGGATACCAGATATAGCCAGCATCATCAGGTTGGGCCATATGTACATCACTACCACAGATTCCACAAGCCTTTACTTTTATTAAGACCTCAGTCGGTCCTATTACCGGAATATCTTTCTCCACCATCCTAAGCTGTGGATTACGCCATACTTTACTCCCCAAATAAGTTAACTTCCCTTCTATATCCTTGGAACCAAGTTTAAAATCAGACTTAGGTTCCCAGGTTGCTTCCAGTACTACTGTTTTCATTTTTTTTACCATTTCCTTTTCTCCTTTATTTTTAAATATTTTAGTTAATTTCTCGACAGGACTTTCTTTCAATTAATACTGGTTTTATAAGTATATTTGGATGACTAACCTTATGTTCTATTCTTTCTAAGAGCTTAATAATTGCTAAAGAACCCATTTCAACCATAGGTTGACGAATGGTAGTCAGAGGTGGTGAAAGATAAGATGCTAACTTTATATCATCAAATCCCACAATGGAAAAATCATGAGGAACATCACAGCCTGCCTCCCGTATCGCTTCTATAGCACCTACTGCCAGTAAATCATTAGCAGTAAAAACTGCAGTAGGAGGTATTGCTAATTGTAAGAATTGTTTCATCACTTGATAACCACCCTTTATTCTAAAATCACCTTCCCCAAGGTAAATTTTTTGTAATGGGATTCCATAATCCTGTAATGCTTTTTTATATCCTTTAATTCTATCTAAAGCGGCCGTAGTATTATAAGGTCCAGAAATATGAGCAATTTTACAATGCCCCAAGGAAATTAAATACTCTGTAGCAAGATATCCCCCGGTAATATCATCAACAGAAATTGAATTTTCTTGCCCTCCTTGAATATTACGAGAAAGAAGTATATAGGGACAGTTAATCCGTTCTAACTCGATAATACTTTTGTCTCTGATCTTAGCAGTGGCCAAAATTACACCATCAACACATTTTTCGGCCAACAACCTCAAATAGTTAGCCTCTTTTTCTAAACAATCATCGGTATTACATAGAATCACATTATAACCATATTTATTTGCTGTATCTTCAACTCCCCTGGCTAAACCGGCAAAAAAGGGATTGGCAATATCAGGGATTAACATAGCTAAGGTCTGAATTTTCTTAGTTTTTAGACTTCTAGCCAAAGCATTAGGTGTATAGCCAAGTTTCTCAATGACGGAAATTACTCTTTGAGTAGTTTTTTGACTAATACAAGATTTACCTGAAATGACTCGCGATACAGTTGATGAATGAACACCAGCCGCTTTTGCTACATCTTTTATCGTTATTCTCATTATCTTATCTTCCTTATGCTATACATATCTAATTCTTATCACAGTATTTACCAAAATGTTTACTATACCAATTTTTTTATTAAACTATCAAAATAAATTTTCTTTTTGCTAAGGACTCTCGGGCAGCATATCCCAGTCTTACTGCCATCTTTCCATCAAATCCATTAACTATAGGTTCTTTATCTTCTCTGATACACTTAATAAAGTGTTTTATTTCCTCTATATAAGATTCATTATACCTTTCTAAGAAAAAGTATAGTGGTTTATCGCTGCGGATATCTTCTGCTCCATACCAATATACTTCGGTTGGTTTTTTATTTCCAACCTGAATACAGCCTTCTGAAC
>Ga0067045_1028492_pt1 | contig 32404 bp, 28 predicted proteins | sample TerdegcTABiofilm_FD_59184 | JGI IMG/M metagenome (GOLD analysis project Ga0067045, IMG submission 59184) | Combined Assembly of (Gp0054472, Gp0054536) Wastewater bioreactor microbial communities from Singapore -Terephthalate degrading...
GCACGCCCGGAAGCGCCCGCCGCACACGGCCGGCCATGGCCGAACCGGCCACGGCCGCGTCCACGAGGACGCTCCGGATGTCCCAGGGCACGGCGGGATCGGCCGGAAAACCGGCCGGGGCGTCACCGGTCATGGTCGTCCCCGTTCGCCCCGGCCTCGCCCCGGGCCAGGGACCACAGGTCCTCGAAGCCCGGGTCGGCGGCCATGCGGGAGAGGTCCTCGGCGGCCCTGGCCAGGGTGGCCGCGTCCCCGGCCTTGAGTTCGAGGGTCACGGCGTCGGACTCGAAGCCCCGCGAGGGGCGCAGGGTGAAGTCCGTGCCCCGGACGATGCGCCGGGCCGTGTCCTCGAAGCGCCGCTCAAGGTCCGTGAGCGCGGGATAACGGGCCCGGCGGGCGGCGGCGCCAAGCCTGGCGATGAGGTCGTTGGGGGAAAGATCCGGGCCGGGGGCCTGCCCGTCCAGGGCCTGCCGGACCACCTGGGACAGGGGTCGTTCCGAGGCCCGGGCCGCCTCTCGCAGCGGGGTCACGAAGGCCGCCAGGGTGTTGGCCGACCAGCGCGCGGCCGTCAGCCACGGCCACAGGGCCGAAAGATCGTCTTCCCCCATCCCGGCCAGGGCCGGGGCCCCGGCCAGGGGAACGCGGCCCTCGAACAGCAGGGCGTCGGCCCGGGGCGGCAGATCGAGCCAGACCGCCAGGCGCCGCGACCCGGCCGCCAGGGCCTGTCCGAGATACGGACCGGCCAGGCGCAGGAAGTCGGCCATGGGCAGGTGGCGCAGAAAATAGCGGCCGGCCTGGACCAGCATGGCCTCGGAGACCGCCCGGCCCATGTTCGAGGCCAGATAGACCATGCCCCGCCAGACCGGGGCGCTCAGGCCGCATTCCGGGCCGGGCCATTCGAGGACCAGGGAGGCCAGGGTCCGCCCGGGCAGGCGGCGCAGGGCCAGGGCCCGGCGGCGGCCAGCCAGCAGGCGCGGCCGGTCGTTCACGATCTCCACCAGGGCCGGGACCATCTGCCCCAGTTCGTCCAGGGAGCGGATCAGGGCCTCGTCGGGCCCGGCGTCCCAGAACAGGCTGTCGTTTCCGGGGTCCGCGTCCCGGGGGTGGATGGCCAGGTGTCGCACGGGTTTTTCTCCGGTCTTTTAAAAATGCGGGAATTTCGAATTGTTACGATCTTGACAATGGATGACGCCTGTCCCTATATGCCGAAATTCGTGGAAAACCAAGATTTGACGCGGCGCTGCCCGGTTTCGCGCGGGGAGCGGCCGAAACGGGATCGTCACCGGAGCCCCCTGGAACAGGCCCACGAAGACCGGAGGCGGGCGGCCCCGCTTCCGCTTCGCTCCTCAACCGCCAACGCAGCAAAGGGAGATGGGAATGTCGGACTTAAGCAAACAAAGGACCTATGCGCTGGTCGGCCACGGCGGGTGCGGCAAGACCTCCGTGGCCGAGATGCTGCTCTTCACCGTCGGGGCTGTAAACCGCCTGGGGAAGATCGAGGAAGGGACCACGGCGCTCGACTACGAGCCCGAGGAGATCAAGCGCCGGGGCAGCACCCAGCCCGGCATCGCGGCCTTCTCCTTCAACAAGAACCGCCATTTCCTTCTCGACACCCCGGGCGACGGCAATTTCAACGGTGACCTGCCCTATCTGCTTAAGGCCGTGGACGCGGTGATCTTCGTGGTGGACGCCGTGGACGGGGTCAAACCCCTGACCAAGAAACTGTGGGGCGAGGTGGCCAAGCTCGGACTGCCCGCCTTGTTTTTCATCAACAAGATGGACCGGGACCGGGCCGACTTCCAGATGGCCCTGGCCGGCATCCGGGACAAGCTCGGGGTCAAGCCCTACCTGCGGGAGATCCCCATCGGCGAAAAGGAAAATTTCAAGGGCGTGGTGAACATCCTCGAAAACAAGGCCTATCTTTTCGACGAGAAGGGCGGCGCCACCGAGGCCCCGATCCCCGCGGACATGGCCGACGAGGTGGGCGCGCTTCGCGACACCACGGTGGAGGAGATCGCCGTGAGCGACGAGGAGCTCATGGAGCGCTACCTGGAGGGCGGCGAACTGTCCATGGACGAGATGCGCGCGGCCGTGCGCAAGGCCGTGGCCTGCGGCCAGCTCTATCCCGTGTGCGCGGGCTCGGCTCTTCGGGGCATGGGCGGCGCACGGCTTCTGGCCGCCGTGGAGAGCGCCTTCCCCGGCCCCCTGGACTGCTGCGAGGGCGAAAAGACCGTGACCGGCGAGGACGGAACCGCGCGCAAGGTCGGCCCGGACGAGCCCGTGGCCGCCTTCGTGTTCAAGACCCTCTACGATCCCTTCGCCGGGCAGTTGTCCATGGTCCGGGTGCTCACCGGCAGCCTGGCCCCGGACGCCGCGCTTTTGAACGTGGCCAAGGACGCCAGGGAACGGGCCGGACAGATCCTTCTGCCCCTGGGCAAGGAGACCTCCATTTCCAAGGAGCCGGTCGGCCCCGGGGCCATCGTGGCCCTGGCCAAGCTCAAGGACACGGCCACGGGCGACACCCTTTCGGACGAGAAAAAGCCCTTCGTGCTGGCCAAGCCGGCGCTTCCGGCGGCCATGAGCTCCTACGCCCTGGCCCCGGCGGAAAAGGGCGACGAGGACAAGGTGTTCGCGGCCATGGCCAAGCTTCTGGGCGAGGACGTGACCCTGTCCTTGTCCCGCGACGAGGAGACCGGGGACATCCTGATCTCGGGCATGGGCCAGTCCCACCTGGAGACGGCGGTGGAAAAGGCCCGTCGCCGGTTCAAGGTCGAGCCGGTGCTCAAGGCCCCCAAGATCCCCTACCGGGAGACCTTCAAGGGCAAGGTGGAGGTGCAGGGCCGGCACAAGAAGCAGACCGGCGGCCGGGGCCAATTCGGGGACTGCTTCGTGCGCTTCGAGAGCAGAACCCGCGGCGAGGGCTACGAATACGTGGATGCCATCGTGGGCGGGGCCATCCCCCGGCAGTACATCCCGGCCGTGGACAAGGGCATCCAGGAATCGGCGGCCCGGGGCTATCTGGCCGGGTTCCCGGTGGTGGATTTCCGGGCCACGGTCTTCGACGGCTCGTTCCACACCGTGGATTCGTCGGAAATGGCCTTCAAGATCGCGGGCTCCCTGGCCTTCAAGGCCGCCTGCGAAAAGCTCAAGCTGTCGCTTCTGGAGCCCATCGTGCTGGTCACGGTGAGCTGCCCGGACGAGAACATGGGCGACATCATCGGCGACCTGTCCAGCCGGCGGGGAAAGGTCCTGGGCAGCGACTCCACCGGCGGCATCACCGAGGTCCAGGCCCACGTGCCCATGGCCGAGATGCAGGAATACGGCAAGGCCCTAAGCTCCATGACCGGCGGCCAGGGGGCCTTCACCATGGCCTTCGCCCACTACGAGGAATGTCCGCCGCCGATTGCCGAAAAAGTCATCGCCGAGCACAAGAAAAAGGAAGAATAGTCCGCCTTCGGCCCGTAACCGGGACAAAGCCCCGCCGGAACACCTCCGGCGGGGCTTTTTCGTCGGCGCGGCGGGCCGCCACCCGGCCGGCCGGGCTCACCCGGGGATATCCGCGACCAGTTCGGCACCGCGAACGTTCCGGATGACCTGGACCAGGACCCGCAGGCAGGTCTCCAGGTCCTCCCGGGCCACGCCATGGCAGGCCAGGCGCAGGGCCTGGCTGGCCAGGACCCCCCCGCGCCGGCAGGCCTCCAGGCCCGATTCGGTGACCAGCAGCCGGTTGCAGCGGCCGTCCCGGTCATACGGCGCGCGGACCACATATCCACGATGTTGCATGCCGGTCAGCAGGCGGCTGACACTGGTTTTTTCCTGGAGCAGCAGGGCGGCCAGATCGTTCTGGGTCAGGCCGTCCCGTTCGGCCAACAAAGACAGGGCCCGCCACTGCTCCATGGTCAGGCGCAGCCCGGCCTGATGGAAGCGGCGGTTGATCTCGGCGATCAGGGCCCGGGAGGCCCAGGTGTTCAGACAGAGGACGGACTCGGTGCCGATGCAGTGTGCATGTTTCATGGGCATGGTTGTATATGCAACAGATTTGAATATCACTTCAGCGCAACAATCACAGCGCCGGCATTCGTTTTATCAAAGCGCGGAAAGTTTAAAATCCATGGAGCGGGATGTCCAGCCGTTTGGGGTTTTCGGATGCTGCGTGGAAAAAAAGAGAGAAATGAAGCCCAAAATTTTCTTGACAAGAAAGGTATGGGGGGAAGAAAGAATAAATAAGGCTCGAAAAAGGAAAATAATCGGTAGGAGTATGGATCGGAGAGATGATATACATATCAAATTAAGGCCTATATAGCTTTGTCGTATCGATGAATGGCGATGATGCAACACACAAAAAAGGCTGTTTTGAAGTCTACATCGCCAAAAATGTTTCCGCAAAAACATAAATTCTGGCCCGTAGTTTTAAGGTAAGAGTCTTTATGCAGAATAATACTTGTTCCGATATACGGCATGGAAAGGCCTCGGAATCTACGGACACAAGGAGGATTTGCCGAATATGCAAAATAGTTGCGGTTATTGCTGTCGCGTAAGCCATATCGGCGAATCGGCCGGACGCTTTCAATGGCAATCCCAGGGCGGGGCACTTCGCGTCGCAGGACCATGCAGTGGCGATGCCGGCGTCCTGTTTATGACCGACGCGGCCTTCCGGGCGTTTCGGCCGCGCGCGGTGCCGGCGCGTCGGGGTGCCGGAGGCGACGAATCAGACCGAAGGGGCTGAACAAGGCGAAACGGTGTTGTGGGTTGGCGGCATGACCGGGCGGACATCCGTGTCTGGAGCAGCGGGAACCGCCGCGATTGCGCGGCGGATCGAAACAATCGTTTCAGGAGGTGGATTTCATGCGGTGGCTCAACAATCTCAGGATCGGAACCAAGCTCATCTCCAGCTACATCTTTTTGCTCCTGCTCATGGGCGGGGTCGGCTATCTCGGCGTCACCAACATGGGCATGATAAACGACATGCTCGACGAGCTGTATACCGATAACCTCGTACCCATCCTCCAGATCGACGAGGCCAACATCGAGCTCATCAAGTTCGCCAGAAACCATTACCGGCTGGTCATTTCCCGGAGCCGGGCCGAGATGGAGGCCTACAACACGCGCATCGAGGAATGCGTCGTAAAAATCAAGAAGTCCCTCGACGACTATGCCGCCGGGCATCTGACGGAAAAGGAAAAGGACCTCCTGGCCAGGTTCCGGACGGCGTTTGAAGCCTACCGGGCGTCCGCGAAAAAGATCCCGGAACTGGCCCTGGCCGGGGACCGGGACGGCGCCGTCGCCCACATGCTGGACGAGGCGGCCAAGCTCGGGGCCGCGCCGGACGAGATACTGGGGGAACTGGCCCAGGCCAACAGGGAGGCGGCCAAGGAGGAACTGGGGCAAAGCACGGCGATTTACGAGGAGTCGCGCACCGAAATGTACGCCATCGTCGGCTTTGCCGTGCTGTTGGGCATGGTTGTCGGCGTGGTCCTCTCGCGCATGATCTCCAAAGGCATCAAGACCTGCGCCGATTTCGGACTGGCCCTGTCCCGGGGCGATTTGAGCGGCTCGCTTTCCATCGACCAGAAGGACGAGGTGGGCGTTTTGGCCGACGCCATGCGCGCCGTGGCCGCGGCCGAGGACGACGTGGCCCGGAAGTTCGGCCGGCTGGCCGAGGGCGACCTGCGTGTCGCCGTTGCGGAACGGTCCGAAAAGGACACGCTCATGCGCGCGATAGCCGAGATGATCCGGCGCCTGACCGAGATCGTGGGAGAGGTCCAGGCCGGGGCCGAGAACGTGGCCACGGGCAGCGAGGAGATGAGCGCCAGCTCCGAGACCCTGTCCCAGGGGGCGTCCGAGCAGGCCGCCGCCGTGGAGGAATGTTCCTCGTCCATGGAAGAGATGTCCTCCTCCATCGACCAGAACGCGGACAACGCCCGCCAGACCGAGGCCATCGCGGCCAAGGCCGCCCAGGACGCCAAGGAGTCCGGCGAGGCCGTGACCAGGACCGTGGCGGCCATGAAGGAGATCGCCGGAAAGATCTCGATCATCGAGGAGATCGCCCGCCAGACCGATCTTCTGGCCCTGAACGCCGCCGTGGAGGCCGCCCGGGCCGGGGAGCACGGCAAGGGCTTCGCCGTGGTGGCCTCCGAGGTCCGGAAACTCGCCGAACGCAGCCAGGGCGCGGCCGCCGAGATCAACAGGCTGTCGGCCGATTCCACGTCCGTGGCCGAACGGGCCGGGTCCCTGCTCGAAAAGCTGGTGCCGGACATTCAGAAGACCGCCGATCTGGTCCAGGAGATCGCCGCCGCGAGCCATGAGCAGAGCACCGGCGCCGGGCAGGTCAACAAGGCCCTGCAACAGCTCGACCAGGTCATCCAGCAGAATGCCGCCGCCTCCGAGGAGCTGGCCTCCACCTCCGAGGAACTCTCGGCCCAGGCCGAACAGCTCCAGGCCTCCATCGCCTTTTTCACCACCGACGCCGTGCGCGCCGCCCGGGCCCCCAAGGCTCTCCCCCAGACCCAGGGGAGGCAACGGGCCAAGGAGGCGGTGAAAAAGCCCTCGACAGCGCGGGAGGCGGTCAAATTGCGGCTGACCCCGGGGAAGGGGGATGCCGACGATCAGGCCTTCGACCGGTATTGAGCCCGCCTGGAACCGTCGCCGCCCGTGGCGGCGCGTCCCAGGACGGCGGGGCCGGATCGGCCCCGGGTTGCAACTCCCAGACGCAAACCGGAGGAAAGGCCATGAGTGACGACAAACGCGGCGGAACCGAACGGTTCCTGACGCTGAGCCTGGACAAGGAACACTTCGCCCTGGACATCTATTCCGTGCGCGAGATTTTGGACATGACCGAGATCACGCGCATCCCCCAGACCCCGGAATACATGCGCGGCGTGGTCAACGTGCGCGGCAGCGCCGTGCCCGTGGTGGATTTGCGCCTCAAATTCGGCATGCCCGCCGCCGGGCAGACCCTCAACACCCGCATCGTCATCCTGGAGATCGCCCGGGGCGAAACGAGCGCGGCCATCGGGGCCATCGCCGATTCGGTGCGCGAGGTCCTGGAGATCGAGGCGGACCGGATCGATCCGCCGCCGCGCATGGGCACCGGGGTCCAGGCCGAGTTCATCAAGGGCATCGCCCGCCATGCCGACAGCTTTCTTTTGATCCTCGACGTGGAAAAGGTGTTCACCACGGACGATATCCTGAGCCTGGACGGGCTGGGGAACCGCCCGGCGGACAATCCGGCCGCGCAGGCGGCCCCGGACGGCGGGGCCGGCGCGTCCGCGGCCTGAGGCCGGGAAAAGGAGCGCCGATCATGCGTATCGATCTCGATGGGGAATGCACCGTGGCCGTGGCCAGGGTGCTTAGGGACCTGTTCCTGGACGCCCTGGCCCGGGGCGAGCCCACCCAGGTGAGCTTCGCCCGGCTCGCCGGGGCCGACCTGTCCTTTTTCGAACTCCTGCTCGCCGTCCGGGAGGCCTTTGCCCGAAAGGGCGTGGGCCTGGAGCTTGTGCCCGACCTGCCGGGCCATCTGGCGTTCGCGGCCGAGTGGACGGGCCTGGCCCGGCTGTGCCCCGAAGGCGGCGGGCCGAAGGCGGCCGCCGACCGTTCCCGGGGGCGGACGTCATGACCGAACACGATCCGGTCCGGACCTTTCTGGACGAGGCCCGGGACCTCCTGGCGAAGCTGGAGGAGGCCCTGCTCGCGCTGCATGCCGATCCCGGGGATGTCCACAGCGTGGCCAGGGTGTTTCGCAACCTGCACACCATCAAGGGCTCGGGGGCCATGTTCGGGTTCACGGAGATCGCCCGCTTCACCCACGACCTGGAGACCGCCTTCGACCGGGTCCGAAGCGGCGATCTGCCCCTGACCCGGGAGCTTGTGGACCTGACCCTCCAGGCCAAGGACCATCTTCAGGCCCTGCTTCTGGCCGATCCGTCCGGCGGGGGGCTGTCCGCGGCCTCGGACGCGCTTTTGGCCCGCTTCGCCCACGTCCTCAAGGAGGCCGGGACAACCTCCGGTCAGGCCCGGGAGCACGAGCCAAAGCCTGCCGGGGAGCCAGGGGACGGCGGCGCGTCCGGACGTCCGGAAACCTTCTGGATCCGCTACCGGCCGGCCCCGGACACCTTCACGACCGGCTGCGACCCCCTGGGGCTCATGGAGGAGCTGGCGTCCCTGGGCCAGCACGCCGTGGTCTATCATCCCGGCCCGGACGAGCCGCTCGAAGCCTATGATCCAGAGACGCCCCATGGTTTCTGGGACGTGGTCCTGAACACGGACCAGGGCCTTTCGGCCGTGCGGGGCGTGTTTCTCTTCGTGGACGACGGCCAGGCCGTGCGGGTGGAGAAAATCGGGGACGGCCGGCCCCGGACGGGCGACCTGGAGACGCTGGCGGGCATCGCCAGGGACCACGCCGGGGAGCCGGAGGCCCTGCCCGGGCTTCTGCGCGCCTTTCTCCAGGAAAAGCTGGCCATGCGCAAGGCGGGCGGCGCGGCCCCGCCTCCCTCGGCCGCGTCGAGCATCAGGGTGGACTCGTCGCGCCTGGACAAACTGGTGAACATGGTCGGGGAGATGGTCATCCTCCAGTCCCGCCTGTCCCAGGCCGTGAACCAGGCCCTGGACCGGGGGGGCCTGGCCCGGATCGCCGAGGACCTGGAGCGGCTCACCGACGAGATGCGCGACAACGCCCTGGGGCTGCGCATGCTGCCCATCGGCACGGTCTACGGCAGCCTGCGCCGGCTGGTGCACGACGTGGGCGCGTCGCTGAGGAAGGATGTGGAGTTCGTGGCCGAGGGCGGGGACACGGAACTGGACAAGACCGTCATCGACCGCCTGAAGGACCCCCTGGTGCACATCCTGCGCAACAGCCTGGACCACGGCGTCGAACCCCCGGACGAACGCGCCCGGGCTGGCAAGCCGTCCCGGGGGACCGTGCGGCTGTGGGCCGGACACGCGGGCGGGGAGGTGGTCATCAGGGTCAGCGACGACGGCCGGGGCCTCGATCCGGAGAAGATACGGCGCAAGGCCCAGGCCTCGGGCCTGCTCGCGCCGGACGCCGCCCCCGATCGCAGGGAGCTTTTGGGCCTCATTTTCGAGCCCGGATTCTCCACCGCCGAAAAGGTCTCGGACCTGTCCGGGCGGGGCGTGGGCATGGACGTGGTCAAGCGGGCCATCGACGGCCTGCGCGGGTCTGTGGACATCGAGAGCGAGCCGGGCCGGGGCACGACCTTAAGCATCCGGCTGCCCTTGACCCTGGCCATCATCGACGGGTTTTGCGTGGTCATCGGCCGGGACTCCTACATCGTGCCGCTGGCGGCCCTGCGCGGGTTCCAGGAACGCTCCGCCGGGACGGACAAAAAGACCGTGGACGTCGTCGAGCGCATGGGCCGGATGCTGCCCTGCGTCAACCTGCGGGAGCTTTTCGGAGTCGCGGGGCCGGCCCCGGATTACGAACGGGTGGTGGTGGCCGAGGTGGACGGCGTGGAGGTCGGGCTGGCCGTGGACCGGGTCGTCGGCAGGCAGCAGGCGGTGATCAAGAGCCTTGACGAAATATATAAAAACGTCAATTTCATATCCGGGACAACCATCAACGGCGACGGCAGCATCTCGCTCATCCTGGATGTCCCGAGACTGCTCGATTTCGCGGCCTCGCGCACGGGAAACGCGGAGGCTCCAAACCGATAACGCCGCCCCTCTCCGGGGCGGCGGCCGACGGAGCAAGGGCATGAAGATTCTGGTCGTGGAGGATGACGCCACCAGCCGCGACGTGCTTTTTTCAATCCTGTCCGAGATCGGCCCCTGCGACGTCGCCGCCGACGGCGAGGAGGGCCTGCGCGTCTTCGAAGCGGCCCTGGCCGGGGGCCAGCCCTATGATCTGGTCTGTCTGGACATCCTTTTGCCGGGCATGGACGGGCAGGAACTGCTCAGAAGGATCCGGGACCTGGAGACGCAAAGCCGACCGGAGGGGTGCGGCGAGGCCAAGGTGGTGATGATCACGGCCCTGTCCGACCCCAAGAACGTGGTGGAGGCCTTTTATCGCGGCGGGGCCACGGCCTACGTGCCCAAGCCCATCGACCGCGACCACCTGTTTCAGGTCCTGGGCAAGCTCGGCGTGGGGGCCTGAAGGTCCAGGATCATCTCGGCCACCTCCTCGTCGAAATTCTTGGTCACGTCGAACCCGAGCTTGTGGGCCAGCCCCTGCATGCCGGCGTTTTCCAGCAGGGCCTGGCCGCTTAAGATCCTGGTGCCGCGTTCCCGGCAGTAGCGGATCATCTTCTCCATGAGCATGCGGCCCAGGCCCAGGCCCTTCTGGTCCGAACGCACGATGATGGCGAACTCGGCCGAGGAGTTGTCCGGCTTGGTCGAGGCCCGCACCACCCCGAGCGTCTCGGGCCGGCCCTCCTCGTCCGGGGCCGTGGCGATAAAGGCCATCTCCCGCTCATAGTCGATCTGGGTCAGCCGGGCCATCTCCATGTGCGACAGTTCCCGAACCACGCCGAAGAAGCGGAAGCGCAGGTCCTCGGGCGACAGGCGTTTGAAGAACTCGAAGTGCGCCGGCTCGTCCTCGGGCCGGATGGGCCGCAGAAGCGCCTTGCGCCCGTTTTTCAAGATCGTGCATTCCTCGAGTTCCCGGGGATAGGGCCGGATGGCCAGCCGGTGGGGGTCGGGCTCCCGGGACAGGTCGGCCCGGATATGGGCCCCCAGGACCAGGACCCCGGCGGCGTCGGCCAGAAGCGGGTTGACGTCGATGGCGCAGATCCGGTCCACGTCGGTGATGAGCTGGGAGACCTGGACCAGGGTCAGGCAGATGGCGTCGATGTCCACCCCGGGCTCGGCCTCGTTGCCGGCCAGGGACGCCGATATCCGGGTGCGGAAGATGAGGTCCCGGGCCAGGGACATGTTCAGCGGCGGCAGGGCCACGGCCTTGTCCCTGGTGGTGCGGCCCGACAGACCGCCCCGGCCGAAGACCACGTAGGGACCGAACACCGGGTCCACCCGGGCCTGGATGAAAAGCTCGCTGGCCCCCAGCCGCCGGCCCATCTCCTGGACGATGAATCCGTCCACCCGGGCGTCGGGACGGATCGCGGCCACCCGGGCCAGCATGGACTCGGCGGACTCGCGCACGGCCTCCGGGCTTTCCAGGTCCAGGGCGATGCCGCCCACGTCGAAGGGCTGCGGGATGTCCGGGGACAGGATCTTGATGGCCACGGGAAGCCCCAGGGCCTCGGCCTGGACCACGGCTTCCCCGGGGTCCCGGGCCACCCGGGAGGCGATGGCCGGAACGCCGTAGGCGGCCAGAACGGCCTTGGCCTCGGGTTCGCTCAGGTCCTCCCGGCCCTCGTCCACGGCCCGGCCGACCACGGCCTTGGCCGCGTCCGGGTCGGGATAGAATTCCGTGGGCAGGGAGGCGGGCATCTCCATGAGCAGTTCCTGGTTGCGGCGGTGCCGCACCAGATGCACGAAGGCGCCCACGGCCTTGTCCGGGGTCTCGTAGGTGGGGATGCCCGCGTTTGACAGCTCGCGCACCTCCTCGCCGGCCTGGTCGAAGCCCATCCAGCAGGCCAGCACCGTGCGGGAGGACTTGCCCAGGACCGCCGAGGCGGCCCTGGCCGCCTCCAGGCCCGAGACGCTGGCGAACGGCACGTGGATGATCAGGATGGCGTTGACGCCCGGCTCCTTGACCAGGATGCGCAGGGCCTTTTCATAGTGCCCGGCCTCGGCGTCGAAGCTCATGTCGATGACGTTGTCGCGGCACCAGTTGGGACCCAGAAACTCGTCCAGGGCCGCCCGCGTCTCCTCGGAGAATTCCGCCAGCTTGCCGCCGCCGGCCAGAAGCGCGTCCGCGGCCATCATGCCCACGCTGCCGCCGTTGGTCAGGATGGCCAGCCGGTCGCCGCGAAGCGGCCGGGATCGGGCCAGGGTCTGGGCCGCGTCGAACAGGGCGTCGATCTCGAAGACCCGGAGCATGCCCGCCCGCCGGAAGGCCTCGTCGTACACCTCGTCGGCGCCCTCGTCCGGACCGGGAGGGGCCACGGTCCACAACATGCGGCCGGGTTTTATCACCAGCACGGGCTTGTTGCGGGCCGCGGCCCGGGAGGCGCTCATGAAGGTGCGGGCGTTGGTCACGGCTTCGACGTAGAGCAGGATGGAGCGGGTGTTGGGATCGGAGCTCAGGTAGTCGATGATGTCCCCGTAGGTCAGGTCCGCCCGGTCGCCCAGGGACACGATGTAGGAGAACCCGATGCCCTTGGTCCCGGCCCAGTCCAGGACCGCCGTGAACAGCGAGGCGGACTGGGAGATGAACGCGATGCGCCCGGGTTTGGCGTCGGACGAGGCCAGGGAGCAGTTCAGCCCGATGCCCGGGATGATCAGGCCCAGGCCGCTGGGGCCCAGGATGCGCACCCCGTAGGGCGCGGCGGCCTCGACCATACGCGCCTGGAGGGCCTTTTTGTCCTGACGGGTGAGCTTGTGGTAGCCCGGGGAAAGCACCACCGCGGCCCGGGTGCCGCGCTTGCCGAGGTCCTTGAGATAGTCCGGGGCGGTCTCGGGCGGGGTGCAGATGACCCCCAGGTCCGGGGTAAGCGGCATGGTGTCCACGGACTTGTAGGAGAGCACCCCGGACACCGCGTCGAGACCGGGATTGACGGGCATGACCGGGCCCAGGAACTTGCCCCCCAAAAGGTTCTTCATCAGCATCGCGCCCACGTGGCCGGGTTCGTTGGTGGCCCCGATGACCGCCACGGAATTGGGCTTGAACAGGGAATCGAGGTTGCTCAGGCTCATGGCCGGCCTCCCTGGAAAAGGGGAAGGCCGGCGGCGCGTCGCGGCCGGTTCGCCGCGCCGGATACGGCGGGGTCGCCGGAGGCGGGAATGTCGGATGACGCTGCGGTCGTGGGCATGGCGGTTCCAGGCGAGCGCCGGCCGTGCCGCGCCCGGATGCGGGCCGGCGAGCCAGGCGTCGCGTGTTCTCTTTGCCTCAGAATAGAGGGCCTTCCCCGGCAAGGCAAGGCCCTTTGCGTTTCAGACGGACCCGGAGGCCGGAAGAGGTCAGGGTGGGGCGAACGCCTCAGGAGCGGGACGCAAGCCGGGCCAGGGCCGCCTCCGGCTCGGGCAGGGTCCAGGCGACGGCCGCGCTCACGATGGGCAGGACCAGGGTGGTGGCCAGGGCCGTGTGCAGGCCGTGTGCGTCGGCGATCATTCCCAGGATCGGCGCGGCGATGCCGCCGAGGGAGATGGCCAGCCCCAGGGTCACGCCCGAGGACAGCCCGATGCGCCCGGGCAGGTAGCTCTGGCCCAGGACGATCATGGCGCTGTACGGCACAGACATCCCCAGGCCCATGGGCACGAGCATGGCCAGGGCCGCCAAGGGCGTGGACATGGACAGAAACACGGGAATCATGGGGATCACCGCGAGGTAGCTGAAAAAGATGATGCGCGGCTTGCTGTGGCGGTCGGCCAGACGCCCGCCGGCCAGCGACCCCACCACCGTGGAGGCCGCGAACACGGTCAGGGCCGTGGCCCCGGCCCGCTCGGACTGGTGCAGCACGTTGATCCAGTACAGGGGAATAAACGTGTTCAAGCCGAAAAAGAGCATGGATCGGCCGACCACCGTGCCCGCCAGGCGCAAAAACGGCCCCCAGGCCGCCCGGCCTGGTTTCTCCGTGGATGTGGCCCTGCCCCGGTCCGAGACCTGTTTCGACTTGTGGGTGAAGGCCCAGGCCGTGATCACCGCCATCAGGCAGCCCGGGCCGGCCAGGGCCGCCGTGCCGTCCAGGCCCCACCAGCCCGTGGCCAGGGCCGCGAAAATCGGCCCCAGGGTGAAGCCCATGGTGCCGCCCACCCCGAAGATGCTCATGGCCCCGGCCTTCCGGTCCCCGGCATGGAGGTTGACCAGTTGGGCGCCCACGGGATGGAACGCGGCCACGCCCACGCCGCAGGCCATGGCCGACAGAAGCAGCAGCGGATACGCCGGGGCCAGCCCGGTCATTCCCAGCCCCAGGCAGGCCATGGCCAGGGCCGCCGAGGGCAGCCACGGCCAGGACACCCTGTCGGCCAGATGCCCGAAGGCCGGCTGGACCACGGTGGAGGCGATGTTGGAGGAGAACACCACGGCCGCAGCCGCCGCGTAGGACAGGCCGTGGCGGGGAATCAGAAGCGGCAGCAGGGCGGGCAGGGCTCCCTGGTTGATGTCCGTGAACATGTGGGCCAGGGTCAAAAGCGTGATCTGACGGCGGTTCATGCGTTTCTTCCTTGCGGGGCCTTCGCGCTACGGCGTGTTCGCGCCCCCGACGGCCTTGCTCCTACCCGAACTTGCCGCTAGTGTGTCTCGACAATATGACGAAGAATAGCTCGAATCCGACAGGACCGTACCCCGAAACCGGCCCGCCTCCGAGCGAACAGGGCGACAACCCCGACCCTTCGCGGCCGGTCCTGGCCGATTTCCGGGATATTCCGCCTTCCCGGTCAAGCCCGCCGCACCGCCATCTCCGGGCTCAGATCGTCCATGCCTCGGCCGGGGTCATGACCATCACCACCCCGGACGGCATCTGGGTCACGCCGCCGCATCTGGCCCTGTGGGTGCCGGCCATGACCCTGCACCACGTGCGCGCCTACGGCCGGCTCTCGCTCAAGACCCTGTACATCCTGCCCGGGGCCGCGCCGCACATGCCGTCCTCATGCCGCGTGGTGCCGGTCTCCCCGCTCCTTCGGGAACTGATCATCCACGCCTGCACGTTCCCCCGCGACTATGACCCCCACGGTCCCGACGGCCGGATCATGGCCGTGATCCTGGACCAGATGCGGGTCTTGCCGAAGGCCTCCCTGTACCTGCCCATGCCCCGGGACCCCCGCCTTTCGGGCCTGTGCCGGCATCTTTTGGACGACCCCGGGGACCGGCGCACCCTGCCCGAACTGGCTCTTTCGGCCGGGGCCGCGGATCGCACGCTGCTGCGCCTTTTTCTCAAGGAGACCGGGCTGACCTTCCGCATCTGGCGCAGGCAGGCCACCCTTTTGGCCGCGCTGCGCAAACTGGCCGCCGGGGAGCCGGTCACGGCCGTGGCCCTGGATCTGGGCTACGAAAGCCAAAGCGCGTTCATCGCCATGTTCAGGCGCGCCCTGGGCGTCACCCCGGGCCGTTACTTCACCGGGAACGTCGAGCAGGGGACGTTTGCGACACCGGGGGAGACGCTCTGAAAACGGTTCCCCCACAGGATGAAAGACGGTATGGATGGGGCCAAAAGGGAGGCGTCATGGAAACGTATCGGCCGACGATCATCAAGTACGGCATCGGGTTCGGTTCGGCATTGGCCATGGCCGTATCCTTCACCCTGAACAAGTCCATCTTCTGGGCCGTGGTCCACGGCATACTGGGCTGGGTCTACGTGATCTACGCCCTGCTCTTCAAAACGTACTAGGCGGCCGGCGCGATCAGGCCACCCGGGCCAGCACCCGGTCCCGGCAGGCCCGTTCCAGCTCCAGCATGGCCGCGAAGGCCGCGTTGAAGTCCGTGGGGTCCACGGCGAACACCCCGTGGCCGTACACTACAGCCGCCCGGCGGCCGGCCAGGGCCGGCGGCAGGGTGCGCGCCAGCCCGCGCGGCCCGCTGCCCACCTCGCCCGGCACGATGGGCGCATCCCCGAGAAACCGGGCCTCGCGGCAGGCCACGTGGCAGCGGCCCCGGTCCGGGCAGTCCTTTGCCTCGCAATCCATGGACAGAATCACGCTGAATTTGGGGTGGCCGTGAAGCACGACCCTGGCCGGGGTCTCGGTGACGATGCGGGCATGGGCCGGGAATTCGCTCGACGCGGTCAGGGCCGCGCAGGAGGAGTTGTCCAGGGGACAGGCCTCGATCTGGCCTTGAAGCTCGTCTAAGGCCGCGCCGGTGCGGCTTATGTGCAGCACGTCCCCCACCAGGCAGGACACGTTGCCGAAGGCCGAATCCACGAGCCCCCCGCGCACCGTGAGCCGGCCGGCCTCGGCCATGGCCGACCGGGCCGGGGCCGCGCCCGTGAAGGGACCCCTCGCCAGGGCCGGGGCGCGGGCGGGCAGCGGCGGCAGGTCGTCCAGGCCGGAAAGGACCCGGGCCATGGCCGATCGCATGTCCGGGGACGGGCGGCCGTTCCGGATGCGGCCGAGGTATTCGGAGAAAAATTTCACGGCGCAGGCGAAGCACAGGGAGCTTACGGTCACGAAGGCCTGCTCTGGAATCAGGGGGCCGTGGGCCAGGAGCGTGCCGTCGGAAAAGACCGCGCCCTTGCGCCGGGACAGGGCGTGGATGGCCCTGGCCAGGGTCTGGGGGTCTTTCGGCGGCGGCCAGCCCGGTCCGGGGATGACCGGCAGGTCGTGGAAGAAGGTGCGGGTCTCGCAGTCCGTGGGGAAGATGGCCGCCTTGTCCGGTCCGGCGTCGCGCAGGGCGGTCGCGGCGAAGTGGGCGGCGGCCTCGCGGTAGGCACGGGTGGGCCGGACCAGCATGGCCGCCCCGGCCCCGAGGCCCTGGGCCGCGCGGGAGACGAAGGAGGCGTCCGGGTCATGACCGGGGCTTATGAAAAAGACGTCGTCGCGGGCGGCCAGGACCGCCTCGCCCGGGGCGCAGATCCCGGCCCGGGCCAGCTTTTCGGCGTAGGCGGCGATCAGTCGGTCCATGGCATCACCCGCGTGCGGGACGTTTCGGGGTCCGGCAGGCCGTCCGGGGTCAGGCCCCGGATGCGGTAGTAGGCGGCCCGGGCGGCCAGGAAGTCCCGGCGGTCCAGGGCCGGGGTGGCGAAATCCTCGCCCGGGGTTCCCGGTTCGGTGAAAAACCGGGCCGGCAGGTCGTCGTCGGCGGCCGAGAAGCCGCGCCGGGCGTTGATGATCCGCTCGGCCAGGACCACCTCTTCCCCGACCCGGGCCAGTTCGCCGGCGCTGGTCTCGATGCCGGTCGCGGCGGAGAGCAGGGGGGCGTATTCTTCCAACCCGGCGGCCAGGAGCGCGAAGGGACAGGCCGTCAGACTCTCCAGGGCGGCCAGGGCGTTTTCGGACTGGGCGGTCATGCGGGCCTTGCCGGCGAAGGAGAACCGGTCCGTGGCCACGGGCTTGCGCAGCACCTCGTGGCCGATGGAAAAGGCCCGGTAGGCGCAGCCGCCCCTGGTGGACACGGCGTAGGACAGGGCCAGGCCGCAGGCCCCGCGCGGATCGAAGGCCGGCAGTTCCAGCGACTTGACGGCCATGGCCGCCTCGGGTCGGCTTAGGCTTCGGGCGTAGGCCGCGGCCCCCATGGCCAGTTCCCGGCCGAGCCCCCGGCCGTGGGCCATGTCGTCCACAAGGCCCAGGAGGCGGTCAGGGGAAAGCGCCTCCCCGGCGATCTCGGCGTGGCAGGCCAGGGCCGAGGCCGCGGACACCGGGTCCAGGCCCATATCCGCGCACAGGGCGTATGCGGCCACGGCCAAATGCGGGTCGGGGTTGTCCACAAGGGCCGTGAGGTGCGACAGGGCGTCGAGGCCCGGGAGCGGCCGGCCGTCCCGGGCGATTTTGCCGCAGGGCGCCGGACAGGCCCGGCAGCCGCTCCGGCGCGGCGCGAACAGGGCGGCCAGGGCCGGGGCGTTGACCTGTTTTGCGGCCGCGAAGCGGGTGTCCCGGAAATTGCGGACGGGGGTCATGCACAGGCTGTCGGTCAGGTCCAAAAGCGCGGCCGTGCCGAAGCGGGCGAAGCCGTGGCCGCCGGACAGGGCCGGCGAGGCGGCGATCAGGCGCAGGACGTCCTCCCGGGCCGAGGCCAGGCCTGCGGGGTCGGCCACGGGTACGGGGTGCGCGCCGTGCACGGCCACGTAGACCAGGTTTTTGGCCGCAAGCGACAGCCCGAGCCCGCCCCGGAGCGTCTCCCCATGCCGTCCCACGACCACGGCGGCCAGGGCCGCGCCGCGTGCCGCCGCCGGTCCCACGCAAAGCACCTCCCCGGGAAAGCCCAGCCGGGAAACAATCTTCGTCGTGGAACATCCCGCACGTTCCGGGCAGGGCCGAAGCGTGGCCCGTCCGTCCACGATCTCAAGACCCGAGGGTTCGGCCGCGCGGCCGGTTACGGTCACCCCGGAAAGGCCGCACCGGGCCAGTTCCACAGCCAGCCGGCCGCCGGCCTGGGCGTCGAAGACCGTGTGCGTCAGGGGCGAGACCGAGGCGACCACGGCCCGGCCGCACAAGGGGGCCATGACCCCGGCCAGGGGGCCGGCGGCCAGACACAGGGGCGTGTCCGGATCGTCGAAGGGCAGGTGCGCCCGGTCGAAAAGTTCCATGACCGCAAGGCCCCGGCCGCCGGGAAATCCGGACGGGCTGGGGTGGGGGACGGTCGCGGTCTCGATGCCGCGCGGGCCGAGGTGAACGCGCAGGATGGCGCCGGGTGTCACGCGCATGGCGGATACGGGTTACCAAAGCGGGCCGGTTCCGGCAATCGCGGGGCGGGGCCTAAAGTCCTGGCCGGATCGGCCGATAAGGCATTCGATACGTCGCAGACGCGAGGACAGACCGCATGTACGTGGAAGCGCTCTCACTCACTACCGGGATATCCGCCCTCCAGGGGCGGACTGGCTCCGGTACGGGCGGCTCCGGGGGCACGGTTCTGGCCGTGTCCACGACCTCCATCGGCCGGGAGGAGATCGAGGTCTTCGCCGGCGAGATCCTGCGCCGGGCCGAGGCCGGGGAAAACGGGGCCGACGACTCCGGAAGCGACGGATCGCAGGCCGACGCCTCCACGGACGACCAGGACCTGAAGGGCTCGGCCCTGGCCTCGGCCCTGGCCGACTCCATGGACTTCATCCGCGAGCGGTACGGTTCGGACGCGGCCACGGCGGCCATGGGCCTGGTCCTGCAGCACGTGGGCGACGGGGCCCTGACCGAGGACAGCCTCGGCGACGGGCTGGTGGCCGCCCTGAAATTCATCGACGCAAACCTCGGCGTCGCGGCCGGCGACGCGGTCATGGCCGAGTTCAACGGCGCGCTGAACACGGCCATCAACCGCTATTTCGAAAACGGGGCCGAGGAGGAGTTCGTGGCCGTCGAAACCACGGCCGAATCCTCCGGCACCCTGGCCGAGACCATGGCCCAGGCCGTGGCCGACGCCGAGGAGTCCGAGGAATCGGACGCCGTCAGCCCCGAGGAGGAGCTTTTGGCCATGCTCCGGGAACTGGCCGTCCGGCGCGAGGCCGAAAACGCCGCCGATCCCTATGCCGCCACCGCCGCGTCCGGGCTTCAGACCACGGGCCTGCTCGTGGACGCCGCCGTGTAGGCCCCGGTTCTCCCCTTCGCGCATCCTTCCCGTCCCTCCGCTTTGCAGCCGTCCTTTCGGGAATTGCCCGCCGCGCCTTTTTTCGTCCCCATGGCCCTAAACGGAAATCAAAACGCGCCGATAGGATTGGCGTCGGCGCCGCGTCCCGGAATTCCGGGCGGGCGCGAAACCGCCAACGTGGAGCACGGTCATGACGCATCCGCCGCGCGCACTGCGACTGTCCCCAACCGCCTGTCCGGCCGGGTTCGCCAATGTCCTGGTGGTGGCCGAAAACGAGGGCCATGCCCGCATCGACCGGGATTTCCTGAAAAAAGTCCGCATCTTCGGACCCCGGGTGGTCTTTTCCGCCCGGGCCGCCCGGGCCGCCCTGGAGCGCCACGGCGCGGACCTGGTCATCTGCGACGGCCGCCTGGCGGACGCGGACGGACTGTCCTTCGCGGCCTGGCTCAAAAAGCAGCCCGGCCTGAAGACCATCCCGGTGATCATGGCCAGCGTGGAGAACCGTCGGGAGGCGGTCCTGGAGGCCGCCGGCCTGGGGCTGTGCGGGTACATGATCAGGCCCTATTCCGAGGCCACCTTCCTCAAATACCTGGCCCTGGCCCGGGCCATGCGCGATTTCACGGCCGACGCCGCGAAGGTCTTCGCCCAGGCCCGGCGGTCCGTCGTGGAGGCCGCGACGACCCCCGGCGGAAAGGAAGCTCCGGTCGCGCCGGCGATGTCCGACGAGGCCCCCCGGCATTACCGTCTGGGTCTGCGCCGTCTGGCCGACGGCGACTACGACGGGGCTGCAACCGCCTTTTCCCGGGCAACGGCCTTAAACGCCCTGTATGTGGAGGCCCACCTGGGGCTGGCCGAGGCCTGGAGGGCCAAGGGCGACGAGCGCCGCTACCGGGAGGCCATGAAGCGGGCCGCCGAGGCCTGCGCCCGGGCCCGGAGATTCGAGGAACTGCGGGACCGGTTCGTGGACCTGCTCAAAAAGGACCGGCAGGGCTTCAACCCCTTTTTCGCCCTGGGCAACGAGAGTCAGCGGGCCAGGGATTACGCCGGGGCCGTGATCGCCTACCGGGAGGCCCTGGCCCTGACCCCGGACAAGGGCGACATCTACATCGAGCTGGGCAAGGCCTATCACTTCCTGCGCCGCCGGGACCTGGCGGTCAAGGCCGTGACCAAGGGGCTGGCCCTGTGCGGGGAGCATGTCGACGGCAAGGCGCTTCTGACCCGGCTCACCGGCCGCGATCCGGACGCGCTGACGACCATGGAGGATCTCCGGGGGCCGGACGCCGAGACATTGCCGTGGGCCGTGCGCATGGCCTGCCGGGTGGCCGGGATGGTCACCGAGGGCCTGTACAGGTTCCGCGGTCTGGCCGCGTAAGGTCCGGGCCGTTCCGGCCGAAACGGGCCGGGGCGTCCCTCCGAGGCCGCGCCGGCGTTGACTTTTGCCCGCCGCGCGCTCACAACGAACCCATGGGGCGTGGGAGCGGCACTTTTTTTTCGCGGCGAACGCGAGGTCTTTTTCCTGGCGCGTCCGGCCCGGGCCGCCTCGTTCTGGCCGCCGCCCTGGTCCTTTTGTGCTTTTCCCGGCCGTCCGTCGCCGGGGAAATGCCCCCCGAACACAAGATCCTGCACGTCATAAACCGGCTGACCTACGGTCCGGCCCCCGGCGACGTCGAACGGGTCCGGGCCATGGGCGTTGCGGCCTTCATCAGGCAGCAGCTCGAACCGGACGCCCTTCCCGAGTCCAGGGACCTGACGGCCAGGCTCGAGGCCCTGCCCACCAGCCGTATGGGCGCGGTGGACCTCTTCCGGGAATACGGCCCCACCCCGGGCACGGGCGGGGGCCTGGGCCCGAGCCAGGTCCTGGCGGCCCGGGACCGGGCCGGCGTGGTCGCCCGGGAGGCGGTCCAGGCCAGGATACTGCGGGCCGTGGCCGCGCCGGGACAGCTTCGCGAGCTTCTGGTGGACTTCTGGTTCAACCACTTCAACGTGGACGCGGGCCACGGCCTTGCCCGCATCTGGGCCGGGGCCTTCGAGCGCGAGGCCATCCGTCCGCACGCCATGGGCCGTTTCCTGGACCTTTTGGCGGCCACGGCCATGCACCCGGCCATGCTCATCTACCGTGAGAACTGGCGCAACGTGGCCCCCAGGGGGACCGGGGAGCCCGGGGCGGACGACCCCGCGTCCGGCCGGGAAGAGGCGGCCGGAGGGGAATCCCCGGATCAGGAGGACGTTCCGGAGCGGGCCGGCGGCCTGGACGAGACCTATGCCGGGACGCTTCTGGCCGTGCACACCCTGGGCGACGAGACGGCCTACACCGCCGAGGACCGCACCGCCCTGGCCCGGGTGTTCACCGGCTGGCGTCTGGGCGCGCCCCGGTCGGAGACGGACAAGAACGGGTTTTTCTTCGATCAGGCGGCCCACGACCCCACGGACAAGGTCTTCCTGGGCCGGACCATCCCCGGCGGGGGCATCGCCGAGGGCGCGGCGGCCCTGCGCATCCTGGCCGGGCATCCGGCCACGGCCGGACACGTGTGCCGCAAGCTGGCGGCCTTTTTCCTGGCCGGGGAGCCTTCGCCGGAGCTCGTGGAACGCCTGAAGGACGTATTTTTGGCCAGGGATGGGGAGATACGGGCCGTTGTGGAGGCGCTTTTCGCCGACCCGGAGTTCTTCGACGAGAAACGGTTCGCGGCCGGCCTCAAGACCCCGTTGCGCCATGTGGTTTCGGCGCTTCGGGCCGTGGGAACCCCGCCGGACGACGCGACCCCCCTGGCCGGGGTCCTGGCCCGGATGGGCGCACCCCTCTATTATTGTCCGGACCCGGGCGGATATCCCGGCTCCGGATATGCGCCGACCGCCAGGGACATGGCCGCCAGGGCGGCCTTCGCCGCCGGCTTGGCCTCGGGCGGCTTGGCGCTGTGGTCGAAGCGCCCCCCGGGACTTTCTCCCCAGGCGCTCCGGGAGACCCTGGGAGGGGCGCAGGAACCGGCGTCCGGGGCGTCTTCGCGGCAGGCCCCCAGGGCCGGGAAAAAAGCCGGGGCGGGGAAGCCCGTCTCCAAGGCCCATTTACCCGCCGATCCGGCCGTCATTTTGGCCGGCCCGGAGTTCATGCGCTATTGACCGGGACGACACGGACATGAACCGACGCCGCTTTCTCGCCTCCCTGGCCCTGTGCGCCGCCACCGCCGCCGTTCCCGGCGCGGCCCTGGCCGCGAAACGGGCCGCCGGACAGGCGAAGGACCCGCTAAACGCCCCCCTGGCCCCCCGAAAACGGCTGGTGGTGGTCTTTTTGCGCGGCGGCGCGGACGCCCTCAGCGTGCTGCCGCCGGTCACGGACCCGTTCTACACCCTGGCCCGGCCCACCACGGCCCTTCCCGGCCCGGGACAACCCGGCGGGGCCGTGGACCTGGGCGAAGGGGTCTTTCTGCATCCGGCCCTGGCGCCGCTGGCCGCATGGTATCGGGATGGGCGGCTGGCCTTTGTCCAGGGCCTGGGCACGCCGGCCCTGATCCGGGACCATGACGCGGCCGGGCGAGTGGTGGAGGCCGGATTGCCGAACGCGTCGGCGGCCTCCGACGGCTGGCTCAACCGCCTGGCCCTGGAGCTCGGCCGGCCGGCGTCCCCGGAGGCCAAAAAGCCGGACCGCGCCGTGCGGGCCGTGGCCATAAGCCCCACGAGCCCCCTGATCCTGGCCGGCAAGGCCCGGATATCGGTGCTGCCCCCGGGCCGGTTCGCCTACCCCGCCAGCGAGGCGGCCCTGCCGGAGCTTGCGGCCCTGGACAAGGCCGTGGCCCCGCTATACGCGGCCAAGGGCGTCCCTCAGCCCCTTTCCCGGGCTTTTCGGGAGGGCGCGGCCTGGAGGCGGGACAGGCTCGCGGCGTACGAGCGGGAGATGGTCCGGTCCCGCAACGGCGACCCCCCGGTTTCGCGGTTCCCGGATCTGGCCGCGCGACTGGTCGCGGAATTTCGCCGTCTTCCCGAGGCGGCCCTGGGTTTTCTGGCCTTTGGCGGGTTCGACACCCACGTGGCCCAGGGCGCGGCCACGGGGCGGCTGGCCGAGGCCCTGGGCCATGCCGCCGGGGGGCTTGCGGCCCTGGCCGGGGCCCTGGGGCCGGCCCTGGCGGAGACGGTGGTCGTGGTGGTCAGCGAATTCGGACGCGGGCTTTTGGAGAACGCCGTGGGCGGCACGGACAACGGCCATGGCGGCCTGATGTGGCTTTTCGGCGGGTCGGTTGCCGGAGGACGGGTTCACGGCGAGGAGCCGAGTCTGGCCGGACGCCGGCTCTACCGGGAGCGGCTTTTGCCGGTGACCATGGATTTCCGGGAACCCTTGGCCGCGGCGGTCACGGCCCACCTGGGGCTTTCCGGGGAGGCCGTGGCCCGGGTCTTTCCCGGCTTCGAACCCAGGGTGCGGCCGGAAACCTTTTTTGGTCCCCCTGACGCGGCCTCCCGGCCCTGAACCTCGCGGGAGGGCCTCACGGGCCGCCTGCGGCCGACAGGTCCGGCACGGGCGGGGGCGGTCCGCGCCCCCCCCGACGTCAGTCGAAGGCTTTCAAATCGCGGCGGATTACTTCTTGACCTCTTTCTCGATCTTCTTTTTCAGACCCTCGGCATACTGGCGGGACTGCTCCAGAAGCTTGTCCACGTTCTGGCCGCTGAGCTTGAGCCCGGCGATCTTGTAGATGCCGTCAAAGGGGATGAAGGCGTTTTTCTTGTCCGAGTAGAGTTCGTCCATGGTTCTGATGAGCGTTGCCGGATCATCCACCACGTAGGAATTGAAACACTCACGGAACTGCTTGTTGACGTGTTCGGGATCGCCGGCCTTGCCCAGACCCACGGTGATGTCCATGCACAGGATGCGCACGCCGGACACCACCCCCCTGATGAAGCTCTCCTTCTCCTTGTCGGACTGGCTGGTCCAGGCCTGGGCGAAACTGGGGCCGTTCTGGGCCAGGGCCGAGGCGGCGTTGCCCAGGACGAGCAGGAAAAGGGCTGTCAAAACCAGGGTTTTTTTCACCATCGGAGTTCTCCTTGTAGGGACGTCGCGCCGCACCGCCGGCGCATCGGACGAAAGGCCCCGGGGCCGATCCGCCCGGCCTGCTTCCTACGCAAACTCGGCCCGGCCGGCAAGGGGCGCGCCCCTTAAAAAACACGCCGATATTTTTAAGAAAAAATAATCATTTCAAATTGTTATTTTCAAACGTCCGTGCACGGATTGGGACATCAGATGTCGTTCAAGTCGATGGTCTTGGGACCGGGCTTGGGCGCGGCCGGGGCCGGGATGGCCCCGGTTCCCCCGGCGGGCGCTCCCGTGCCGTTCCCGGCGCCCCCGGGGCTCCATCTGTACCCGGCCTTTCCGGCGCCGGCCTTGCCGCCGCACAGCCCCCGCAAGGCCTCCAGCCGCCGTGCCGCCGGGGCGTAGCCGACCTGGGGGCTGGCGGCCTTCTGGTAGACCGCCAGGGCTTCCTGGCAGTTGCCCTCGGTCAGGTAGATGTCGCCCAGCCGGACCAGGGCCTCGGGGCTTATGCCGCCCTTGCTCCCGGCCTTGACCAGCCAGGACTTGGCCTGGGCCGTGTCCCCCTGGTTGGCCAGCAAAAGCCCCAGGGATTCCATGGCGTCCTCCAGGGCCGGATCGGCCCGCAGGGCCTCCTCGTAGGCCTGCCGGGCCTTTTGCGCGGCGTCCTTTTCCAGGGCCAGCCCCAGGTAGTATTTGGCGTCGGCCCGGCCCGGATCGGCCGAGGCGGCGGCGAAATCCTTGGCCGCCTGATCGAAGCGGCCCTGTTCGAGGGCCTGCCGGCCGGACTCGAAGGCCTGGGCGGGAGGCGGGGCCGAGGCCTGGGGGGCGGTTCGCGGGGCGCAGCCGGAAGCGGCGAGAAGGGCCACGGCGAGAATCGATAGCATGCTGACCGCGCGAGCGGTTTTCGGGGGCATGGCTTCTCCTTGGGACGTTCCTGATGATGGAAAAAAACGGGCCGTACGCGGCGTGAGGATCGGGGCGGGAACGGCCCGTCCCATGGACGGCTGTCCGTTGGGAGACCTATCCCAAATAGGGGGAGGGGTTGTCAAATCGGGCAGGGAGGGGGCGGCGGCCGGACCGCCGCCCCCGTCCGCTAGGCATGAATTTTCTTCAAGAGCCAGGCCATATGCTTCCCGAGGGTGCTCATGGTCCGCAGGCCCTCCTCGTCGGAATTCACCTCGCCGATGTTCCTGCCGAAGCCCATGTTCCAGTAGATGGACCCGGGCACGACCATTTCGTTTATGAAAAAGAAGTGGTTGAGGGAATTGAAGGTGTGGATGGCCCCGCCCCGGCGGGCGGCCACCACGGCCGCGCCCACCTTGCGGGCGAACATCCGGCCGTTGGCGATGGAGGTCATGCCGGCCCGGTCGATCAGGGACTTCATGTTGGTGGTCAGGTTGGCGAAATAGGTCGGCGAGCCGAGCACGATGCCGTCGGCCGTAAGCATCTTTTCGATGAGCTCGTTGACCATGTCCTTTTTCTGGATACACCGCCGGTCCTTGGTCTCGAAGCACTTGTAGCAGGCCAGACACCCGTGCAGGTTCTTTCCGGCCAGCTGCACATGCTCCGTCTCGATCCCCTCGGCCGCAAGCTCGGCCAGAAGCGTCTCGATCATGATCGCGGTGTTGCCGTCCTTGCGGGCGCTGCCGTTTACGGCCAGAACCTTCATGCCTTGTCCCCCTTCAGTTTTTTGCCGTCCTTCCAGGCCGCGCCGACGACCTCGCCGAGGGCGAAATAACGGTTGTCGGGCATGGTCAGAAGCAACGGGTTGATTTTTTTCATGTCCGGCCGCCCGTCGGTCAAGACGTCCGCGTGGGCGTGGGCGGCCGTGATCTCGCCGATGAAAAAGGAATGGGTGGCCATATCCACGGTCCGGGCCACGGCCACCTCCAGGCACAACGGACATTCGCGGATCATGGGCGGTCCTCCGCCCTCCCCGTGAAACACGTCGAAAAGCCTGGCCTTGTCCACGTTCTTGCCCGAGACCAGGCCGCAATAGTCCGTCCGCTCCACCATCCCCCGGTCCGGGATGCACAGGCTGAACATCCCCGTCTCCGCGATGCCCCGCCTGGTGTGGTGCCTGTTGTTGAGGGCCACGCCCAGCATGGGCGGCGCGATCGTCAGCCGGGTGAACCAGGCCGCGGCCATGAAGTTGGGCCTGCCGTCCACCATGGCGCCCACCAGGGCGACCGGCATGACCGGCAAGACATTCGGGTCCACGCGTACCATGTCCATGTGATCTCCTTTGCGCCCCACGGGAAGCGCGTTGCACGTCAGGAAGGGGAGCCCCCGTGCGCTTTTCGGGTTCAGCCGCCCACAAAGGCGTTTTCGTCGACGCGCGACGGGTTGAAACGGTCCACCGGAGCGGCCTCCTGGGCCGGATGCCCGATGACGATGAAGGAATGGGGGATGACGTGCCCCGGCAGGGAGAAAAGCCGGGAGAAGCCCTCCACCCGATCCGGTTTCGGGTACACGCCGGTCCACACCGTGCCCAGGCCGATGGCCCGGGCGGCCAGGAGCATGTTCTGGATGGCGGCGGCGCAGTCCAGGACCCAGTAGCCGGGATACTTCTCCAGGGTGGTGTCGCCCAGGACCAGGATGCCGGCCGGCGCGGTCCTGACCATGCCCACGTAGGGGTGGATGCCCGCGATGGTGTCCAGGATGGCCCGGTCCGTGACCACCACAAACCGCCAGGGCTGGGCGTTCCCGGCGCTGGGGGCGGCCATGGCCGCGCGCAGGACGGTTTCGATCTCCTCCCGGGTCAGCGGGGTGGGGTGGTATTTGCGGATGCTGCGGCGGGTGTGGATGGCTTCCAGGGCGTCCATCGGCGTCTCCTTGGGCGGCTTAAGGGGCGATATTTACACTTGGGGAGATTTTATGTAGTAGTGACAAAAAAGCAAGCAGGCACAAAAAAGTATGGTAGTATGGAAAAAGAAACCACTCTACGCGGCCCGCGCGCGGGCGGTGCGAACCCCCGCGCCCGGGAGAAGGGAACGGAGATGACCGAGGATCAGCCGCGGCCCGACGGGGCCTGCACGCTCAAGACCCTGGGCGGCCGGGGATACTACTGCACCATCGAACTGTGCCTGCAGGTCATCGGCGGCAAGTGGAAGCCGATCATCCTGTGGCGGCTGCATGTGGAGGGGATCAGGCGCTTTGGCGAACTGAAAAAGGCCATGCCCAACATCACCCAGAAGATGCTCACCCAGCAGCTTCGGGAACTGGAGACCGACGGCATGGTCAGCCGGCATGTGCATCCCGAGGTGCCGCCCCGGGTGGAATACGCCCTGACCGCCTTGGGCGAGAGCGTGATTCCCATTCTGGAGAGCATGTGCGCCTGGGGACGGGAGTTTGAGAGGCGGGCGGATCCGGACGGGCGTGCGGTGGGGTTTTAGGCGTTTCGCCCGGGAAGGCGGGGACCCGCCCGTGCCCGTTCCGTCCAGGGAAGATCGGTTTTGGGAAGCCTCCGTTTTGGAGCGGGGCTTTTCTTTTTTCCGAAATGCCGTAGGATGAACAACCCGGGCCAGGACAGTCCCTGGCTTCGTCCCGGCGGGTCTTTTCGCGCGCCCGCGGTGTTAACCCGTCCCGGCGGACGGGGGAGGGACGCCGGCGCCGTCTCGTTTCCGTTTCTCGATCAGCCTCACGCTTCGGACATCATGCGCCGGACCGGAAAGTGTGTCCGGCCCCACGCTTGGAGCCCGCATGACCAAGTTCGCGTTGACGTGGAGATTCGCCAGCGCCCTGCTGCTGTTGGCCGTTTTGGCCGGAGGGTCGTATCTGGTTCTCGACCGGATCATGGCCGAGGAGAAACAGCGGGCCCGGGTGATCGAACTGAGCATCCGGCAACGCATGCTCGCCCAGCGCGTGATCCTTTTGAAATTCGTGGTGGACCGGACATCCCCGGGTTCCGACCGGGAAAAGTTGCTGACGGAGATGCAGGGGGCCATGACCGAACTGACCGCCGTGCATGCCCGGCTCACCGGCCTGCTGACCGGCCCCCTTTATCCGCCGGGGGACGAAAGCCGGCAGGCGATCTCCGATCGCGTGGGCGACTTCATGAACACGGCCTGGGCCATGGCCCGGCAGATCCAGGCCGGCGAGGCCGTTTCCGCGGAACTCGAGGCGCGTTTCAAGGAAGCCGGAGGTCTGGGGCTTCTGTCCGGCATGGACGCCCAGATCATGGGGCACCAGAAACAAAGCGAGGACAACCTCCAACTCCTCGACCGGCTGCAATTGGCGATTCTGATCGGCACCCTGGCGCTTCTGACCTTCATGGGCGTGGCGCTGTTCCGGCCGCTGGTGAACAGGATCGTGGCCGACAGGAGGGAACTCCAGGCCGCCAACGAGGAACTGGAACGCCTGGCCACGGCGGACGCCCTCACCGGGCTTCTCAACCGGCGCAAGTTCGACGAGATCATCGTCAGGGAACTGGAGTTGTCCCGACGGTACGATGATCCCCTGTCGCTTGTGATGTTCGACATCGATCACTTCAAAAAGATCAACGATTCCCTGGGACATGCCGCAGGGGACAGGGTGCTGGCGGAGGTCGCCTCCCTGGCCGCGCGGCATGTGCGCTCCGTGGACTACGTGTTCCGCTGGGGCGGCGAGGAGTTTTTGATCCTGACCCCGCGCACCGGGCTTACCGAGGCCCGGGCCGTGGCCGACAAGCTGCGGGACATGGCGGAAAGGCATCCGTTCCCGGACGGGGTGCGGCTGACCATAAGCCTCGGCGTGGCCGAGCACGTCCCGGGCGAACCCCTGGAGGACTGGCTGACCCGGGTGGACAAGGCCATGTACGCGGCCAAACGCGGCGGCCGCAACCGGGTCGAGGTGGGGTAGCGACGGGGCGGTGATCGGGCCGGAATGATGCCTCCGGCGGCCAAAGGGGCGCGGCCCCTTTGGAATCCCGCCAAGGTGGTTCGGGACAACCGGGGCGCTTGGCAAACGGGAGTATCGAGGCCGGAAAAGGCCCCGGCCTTCCCGCGTCAGATGGGCGGGGCGATGGTCACCAGGACCCGCAGGCGGGTTTTCGCCCGCACCCCGTGCGGCTCGGCGATGTCCGCCGTGAGCACGTCCCCGGCCCGGGCGGGCATGGTCCCGCCCTCGGCCAGAAACTCCCCCTCGCCCTCGATGACCGCGATGGAAAGCTGGCCCTCGATGTCGTGGGAATGAATCGGCAGCTCCTGGCCGGGCTCGAAGTTGAAGTTGATGATCTTGAAATACGGCGAATCGTGCACCAGAAGCTTGCCGAAGCCGTTTTCCCGGAATCCTCCCGCCTCGAACAGGTTCGTCTTTTTCATGGTTTTTTCTCCCTGATGATCCCGGCACGGAGGGCGTGCCATCAGCCCATGCAGGCGCAGGCGGCCTGGGGCCTGGCCCCGCCGGCCACCATCTCCCGGGACAGGATTTCGCCTCGACGCGAAACCACGATGCGCCGGATGGGCAGGGTCGCGCCGGCGGCCGACGCGGCGGCCAGGGCGATGCGGTGAAGCCCGGAGCAGCACGGCACCTCCATCTCCAAAACCGTGATGTCCGAGATGCCCGACACCCGGATCATGGCCGTAAGCCGGTCCACGTAGTCCGAAGCGTCGTCGAACTTGGGGCAGCCGATGGCCACGGCCCGGCCGGCCAGAAAGTCGTTGTAGCCGGGAAACGAGGCCGGGACGCAGTCCGCGGCCAGAAGCAGGCTCGCGCCGCGCAAGAACGGGGCGTCGGGCGGGATGAGCCGCAGCTGGATGGGCCAGTGGGACAGGTTCGAGGCCCGGGCCGCCCCCGGTTCGCCGGACGCGGCGGCCGGCCCGGCCAGTCCGGCGGGGGCGTTGGCGGCGGCGCACGGCGAAAGCATCGTCACGTTGGACGAGGGGCAGCCGCGGGCCATGGGCGGGGCCTGTTTCGCGGCCGGCATCCCGTGCACGGCGGCCTCGTCGAAGGCCTCGGCCGGACGTTCGATGATTTTGAGCGCGCCCGTGGGGCACTCGCCGATGCAGGCCCCCAGGCCGTCGCAATAACGGTCGGCGACGAGCTTCGCCTTGCCGTCCACGATGCGCAGCGCCCCCTCGGCGCAGCCCGTGACGCACCGGCCGCAGCCGTTGCACAGTTCCTCGTCGATTTCGATGATCTTTCGCGTGGCGTTCATGTTTTATCCTTTGCCCTCGGGGGAGGGAGGTCCCGGCCGGGCCGGCGGCCTCCCCTGGCCTCAGGCGATGCGGCGCGCGGTCCGGGCTATCCGAGGATGGCCTTCAAATCCTCGTCCGGGGTGGTGATGGGCTTGATATCGTACTTTTCCACCAGGAACGTGAGCACGTTGGGGCTCAAAAAGGCCGGCAGGGACGGTCCGAGCCGGATGTTTTTGATGCCCAGGGACAGAAGCGTCAGGAGGATGGCCACGGCTTTTTGCTCGTACCAGGACAGGACCAGGGACAGGGGCAGGTCGTTGACCCCGCAGCCGAAGGCCCCGGCCAGGGCCAGGGCCACCTGGATGGCCGAATAGGCGTCGTTGCACTGGCCGATGTCCAGAAGGCGCGGGATGCCGCCGATGTCCCCGAGCTTTTTGTCGAAGAAGCGGAACTTGCCGCAGGCCAGGGTCAGGATCACGGTGTCGGCCGGGGCCTTTTCCACGAACTCGGTGTAGTAGTTGCGGCCGGGCTTGGCCCCGTCGCAGCCGGCCACCAGGAAGAAGTGGCGGATCTTTCCGGCCTTGACCGCGTCGATGACCGCGCCGGCCACGCCCAGGATGGCGTTTCTGGCGAAACCGACCATGACCGATCCCTTGTCCGTGTCCTCGGGGAACCCGGGCATGGCCAAGGCCTTTTCGATGACCGGGCCGAAGTCGCCGTTTTTGACGTGGGTCACGCCGGGCCAGCCCACGAGGCCGGTGGTGAAGATGTTGTCGTGGTAGGAGGCGGCCGGCTTCTGGATGCAGTTGGTGGTCATGAGGATGGCCCCGGGAAAGGCCGCGAATTCCTTGAACTGGTTTTGCCAGGCCGTGCCGTAGTGGCCGTAAAGGTGCTTGAATTTTTTGAGCTCCGGATAGCCGTGGCAGGGCAGCATCTCGCCGTGGGTATAGACGGTTATGCCCTTGCCCTCGGTCTGCTTCAAAAGATCGTGAAGATCCTTCAGGTCATGGCCGGAAACCAGGATGGCCTTGCCCTTCCTTGCCCCCAGGGGCACCTCGGTGGGTACGGGGTGGCCGTAGGTCCCGGTGTTGGCCGCGTCGAGCAGTTCCATGACCTTGAGGTTGGCCTGGCCGCAGCCGAGCGCCAGATCGACCATGGCCGCCAGGTCCAGGGAGGGGTCGTGGACCGCCGCCAGGGCCTTGTGGACGAACGCGGCCACGGCGTCGTCCGCATGCCCCAGGATGGCCGCATGGTCGGCGTAGGCGGCCACGCCCTTGATCCCGAAGATGAGCGTGTGCTTCAGGGACAGCACGTCGGCGTCCACGGCCGGGATGTTTTTCAGGCCATGCTCCTCGCCCTGTTTGATCAGCCCCGCCAGGTCCGCCGCCGGCTCATAGTCCGCCGCGCCGCCTTTGACGGTCACTCCGGCCCTGGCCGCCAGTTTTTTGCGCAGGTCCACGGCCTTTGCGATGAGTGCCGGAAACCGCTCGGGATCGAAATTGACGTTGGTCAGGGTGGAGAACATGGCGGCCATGGTGAAATGGTTGATCCCGGGGTCGGTCACGCCTTTTTCCCTGGCCGCGTGGGCCACCTGGGACAGCCCGCACAGGGCGTGGACCAGCAGGTCCTGGAGATCGGAAACCTCGGGTTTCTTGCCGCACACGCCGAGCTTGTCGCAGCCGAGGCCCTTGGCGGTCTGTTCGCACTGGTAACAAAACATGTCACATCCTCCTTTTTGGGTTTCGCTCCTGTCGTCGGGAATACAGATACGATCTCTCGCCGGCCCGGCCTTTGACGTAAGTCAAAATCGACGATTTTTTCGGACGCGCCCCCGGGGAGGGGCGTGCCGCCCCTTCCCGGACCCCTCTCCGCCCGGGGGAATCATTCCCCCGGACCCCCGACTCCGGTCGCATCGCCCCGGCGCATTGCGCCGGGGCGATGCGACCGGAGAGCCAGGGGACGCGGCGGGGACGATGCCGCCGGCGCGGGAGCGGCCCGCGAAGCGCGATGAAGTTTTCGAAGGGGGGTTCGGGGGGAAACCTT